>Ga0099822_1003105_pt1 | contig 21147 bp, 12 predicted proteins | sample CowpeawhiteBW_FD_76839 | JGI IMG/M metagenome (GOLD analysis project Ga0099822, IMG submission 76839) | Root nodule microbial communities of legume samples collected from California USA - Cow pea white BW | ecosystem: Host-associated > Plants > Roots > Nodule | place: USA: California | collected...
AAAGTTTCAAAAAATACATCTACCATGTTCACATGTTATTGCAGCTTGCAAGCATGCACATCACGACTTCAACATGTACATAAGTCCCCATTATAGGCTGGATGTCGTCATGAAAGTATATGACAATTTATTTGGCGAGTTAAGACATGAAGAATATTGGCTACCATACCAAGGCCACAAGTTTGGCCTCATCCTGCCACAAAAAGGAGCGAGAGTGGTCGTCCTAAATCAAGTAGAATTAGGACTGATATCGACATTAAGGAAGGAAGACAATAAAAAAAGTGTTCATATTGTAGAACTGAAGGACACACAAGAAATCATTGTCCTAATAATCCTGCACTTAGATGATCCACATCAAACCACTTAGTTTATGTTGTACTTTTAATTGTGTTCAATAAATTTGTACTTGATTCAATTCAATGGTACATCTTTTCTTATTATCTTTTATTACTACTTATTTTACATAAACCAAAAACAAATAACAAAATTATTTAAAATACAATAATGAAATGCTTTTAAATTATTTTACTTATTTCCATATTTTTAAATTATTTTTTACAAATTTTTAAAGTTTATAATATATAATTTTTAAAATTATCCAAAATTAAAAGATAACTATAATTTCAATATTTATAAACATCTATTAAAAATAATTAATACTACACAAATTATAAAAAAAAAATTAAATTGACTTTTATATTTTCAAATTGTTCATAAAATAACTTATTACACAATATATAAAATCTATTTTTAAAAAAAAAATTAAATTGACTTTTATATTTTCAAATTGTTCATAAAATAACTTATTACACAATATATAAAATCTATTTTTAAATCGATAAATTCAAGAAGACAAAAAAGTAATTTTTATTTTTTTATTTTTTCAAATGATACCTAAAATAACTAAAAACACAATACTAAAAATAATTTTAATATAAAAAAAATTAACTCTTATATTTATTTTATTAAAAAATTTCAAAAACCTAAATTTTAATTTATTTATATAAAAATAAAAAAAAAACTAAGATCAGAATTTGGGTTGAAATTCGAAACTGAATTTTGATTTGAGATTAAAAAAAAAAACAGAAAATCAAACGTTGGAATTGGACTGCTCAAAGACCTAATTCTCACCTAAAATAAAAACTATGCTATGTAATATTTAACTACAGTATGCTATTCTGGTAAAAGAAATAGCAAACAGTGCTTTTTTTGGGGGGGTTATCCACATTCACGTACTCCAGCTCACTCTCTCTCTTTCTCTCTCTAAGCTCTGACCCCAATTTCTGTGGCGGCTCTCACTACTTTTTCTCTGCTCAGATTTGATCTTTTCCTCTCTCTTCGTCTTTTTTTTCATCCGGTTGGGTTGGGGTCTTTAGCTTCAACTTCAACGACAGCTATGGTTACCCCACAGCCACAGCTTCAGGTTCAGCCTCAACAGCCCCCACCCTCTTCGCAAGATGAGGCCTTGAAGAGGAACACCGATTGTGTCTACTTCCTTGCATCTCCTTTGACATGCAAAAAGGTTCTTTCTACCACTTTCTTTTTGATTTTTTATAGGAAAGAGGGAGGAAAATCCCCTCTTTTCCGCTTTCGGAATTCTGTGCTTTAGGGTTTTCAGATTCGTCTGTTTCTGCAAATAGTTTTGGTGGTTGTTTATTTTCAATGGGAAAATCGAACTTTGTGGAGAAGGGGTTGTGGAAGTCTGTGTATGAATTACCGAATTTTCAAAATTGGGGATACCGATAGGGAATTAGGGTTTAGGGTTTATTGTTGTTGATGGCGTGCTCGAAAACGAGACCCATGACGTTCAACGTAGTGGTGTAAACGATGTGCTCTGGTTTTGCATTTAGGGGTTTAAGTTTTGTATTGCTATTTGATGAGTTTTTTGACCTTTTAATTTAATTTTCAGTATTGGTGGCGAAAATAGGCATTATGGAATACCGGCTAATCCTGCCGCGCCTGCTCAAGTACTGGGTGTATCCTCTAGTGGTGCTGCTGTGACCGTTGTTGCCAATTTCGTTGACTTTGCATTGGGTGAGTTTCATTTCATATCTTATTTATTGCCAATTATCCATTTTTGATGTGCAAATCGCGACTTCATTCATAGTCATTGATGACAGTTAAAATGTTAATGAATTGTACACCTTTGTTTTTTTTTTCTTGTTATCAATTTGCATGTCTGCTTTCACTGGCTGTGGAATGTCCAGAGTGGAAATCAAGTAACGGTTAAGAAGTTGAGTCCTGTTTGGATAAACTTTTCCATGAGCACTTGTGATGTGAGAAAAAAAATGACATAATCTTTATCTTACCGATTTTAGATTAATGCTCATTTTTACTCTTACTGATTTTAGCTAGCGTATGGGATAAACTTTTATCTTATTTTCTTCTCCCACAAGTGGTTATGGTATTTGTTCATCCAAACGTTTAGTTAAGAGAATTCTTCTAGTTATATTGTGATCAATACATTACATACCATCTTTCTCTTGTATTTTTTAATCTGTTCGTAAGAATAACTAAATATTTGAAGAATTTGGCTGTTTAATTGTCTTCCTGGTGATATCTCTGAAGGTGACACATTTAAACAATATAATGATTTCGACCCTCACATGGTGCTGTTTCACATTTGGGAATCATATCTATTTCTACAAGTCTTAATTGATTTATATTGAATGATTATTATTTTTATGTGATATAAGGATAAATTGCTTGGTTGCCTTTGTTTATTATTTTGGGCCTTTTTGTTTTTTAAACATTTCTCAGTGAGATAAGATCTTTTGAAATTTAAATACTAATTAAGGCAATGCAAAAATACACCAGGAAGAGGAAGTACAGATGTATGTACTCTTATAATTGTTTTTACATCGAGACATTTTTTGTATAGTTGGTGGTACTTAATTTTTTTTATATGGAGTACTTGACCATTTTTTAACTCTGAAATGCTATTTTCAAGTTGGTTTGGAAAGGATCCCTCTATATTGTGTCGTGTTGGCCGTACCATTTGTAGTTCAAAGCAGTCCTAGGCAAATAATTATAGGTAATGATTGTTTTCAGCATATAAATGTTCCTTTTTGACAGGAGTTCTCAAGTGTTGGTCAAAGCACTGAGAAGCTTTTTGGAAGTACGTCATTATTTCCCTTTAATATGGTCCCACCTTTTAGTTCAATCATTATTAAAAGCTCTTACCTCAATTGTTACTCTGTGTCTTTATTTGTACAACGTTATTCATGAAATTGCAGTCAATAATTTTTGTTCATTGTCAACTGTCGTCTTCAGGGCAAGTATTAAAGCACATAAATTTTGGCGACTATATAAGTTCTAGAGTTCCAAGCTTGAAGGGTTTCTCTGGTCGGAAAACAAACAGTTAAGTGAAAGCTTCTTCATTGAAGTTACTTGCTAACATTATGCAATTCCTACAAAGGTTAGTCGGATTATTTGTAATATGGAGATACTATCAGAATTTGCAAATTGTTGTTAACACTGGTTTTGAAATAGTGGCATGCTTTTCAATGTCATTAGTTTAGGTTGAGTCGGGTTTGACCAATCATAAATAAAATTCTATCAAATCTAATTGAATTAGTATAAGTCAAGTTGGGTCATCCAATAATTCGTCCAAATAAACATCCATAGAAAAACCTCTATTATTTCGCGTTTCCATAATTTCAACATGCACCTTGATAAACTTGATCATTTTAAATTGGTTTAAGATTTTCAATTTCAGTTTCGGATTGAGAAATCCAAAATGTTTTAGAATGGACGGTCCAAATTATAAATTTGTATTTTAAATTGTATATTCATTCTAAAATGCAATACAAATAAAAAATTGTATTTTAAATTATGTAGTTTATAATATATTAGAAATACTTTTGACATTTCTCAAACCTTATGGTATCAATGTATTGCAATGTTACTGAAGTGTAGAACCAGAATCTCCAAGTTTCATGGATTTCTCAGAAACCTTGTTCCTTCTCCTTCTTCCAAACCCAAAGCCAAAGCCGTGCATTTCCTCAATCAACATCAAGGCAAACCAAAAAGCAAACCCATTACTCCATTTCGCAGTGACAGCAACACCAACATGAAGAAACTCAAGAAATTGAATATGAAATTGAAAGAAAAGAAGAAGGATGAGCCCAGAGATTATATGAGGAACGTAATTGGAAAAATTTACAACACGCTAAAGTACTCAACATGGGAAACAGCTGAATCAGAGCTCAACAATATCCCTTTGAAGTGGGACTCATACACGGTGAACAAGGTTCTGAAGTCACACCCGCCAATGGAGAAAGCATGGCTGTTCTTCAACTGGGCCTCTGGGCTCAGAGGGTTCAAGCACGACCAATACACTTACACCACCATGCTTGATATTTTCGGGGAAGCTGGGAGAGTATCTTCCATGAAGCACGTTTTCCAGAAGATGCAGGAGAAGGGGATCAAGGTTGATTCTGTTACCTACACTTCCATGATGCATTGGCTTTCCAGTTCTGGGAACGTGGATGAGGCTATGCAAATGTGGGAAGAAATGAAATTCAAGGGGTGTCACCCCACTGTTGTTTCTTACACGGCTTATATGAAGATTTTGTTTGATAATAAAAAAGTAAAGGAGGCCACTCGTGTTTACAAGGAGATGATTAGCTCTGGTGTCGCACCAAATTGCCACACCTACACTGTTCTAATGGACCATCTTATTGGGTCTGGTTAGTGTACCTTTTACATGTTTGTCGTATGGTCTAGCTGAGCATGCAGTCCTTGTCTGTTCTACTTATTTAATGATGATTGTTAGAAATGATACAAATGTATAATTTGATTTATGCAACTAGTTAATGAGCGTAATTTTTTTTCATTGCCTACAAAATATAAATCATTTAGGTATTACCTCTAAAGTAACATTATAGAAGTCAACAGTCCTAACATTGGCCATATTCATGATTGGATGACAGTACAAGTCTCAATGCATAGCTCAAGCATATGATCTCCTTCCTGATGAAAAAATTTAAGTGATGTATTTGCTTTGGTTGCATCATCTATACAGTTAAAGACATATTACTTGAGTTTACAAAATTCTGCAGGTCAGAATGATAGCTTTATGCCATGCACTTTCACCGCAATTTCATTTTGAAGCTTCTAAGTTACTTGCCACCTTTCCTCACTGTGACTGTCTTTTGTTTATTATTATGGAGTTAAATGTGGTAATTTCATTTATTTTTGTATTGTAGGAAAATGCAAAGAGGCCCTAGAGATTTTTGAAAAGATGCAAGAGGCTGGGGCACAACCTGACAAAGCTGCATGCAATATTTTGATTGAGAGGTGTTCTAAAGTTGGTGGGACTGAGTTCATGACACATATCCTTCAGTACATGAAGGAAAACCGTCTTGTTCTCCGATACCCTGTATTTTCTGAAGCATTGGAAGCTTTAAAAGTTGCTGGTGAGAGTGATACCCTTCTAAGGCAAGTCAATCCTCAGTTTTATATTGAGTGTAGCGTAAGCAAGAACAAAATTGATAGTATCACGGTTGCTGCAGATTCTCCTACTAATATGGATAAAGAGCTTTTATTTGTTTTGTTGAAAAATAGAAATGTTGTTGCTATAGACCATTTGGTTAGAGGGATGATGGAAAAGAAACTATCTTTAGATCATAAGGTAGTCTCAACCATTATTGAGGTAAATTGTAGTCATTGCCGACCTGAAGGTGCTTTGTTGGCTTTCAAGTACAGTGTTACAATGGGAATAAGTATAGAGAGAACAGGATATCTCTCCTTAATGGGCTTGTTGACCAGATCAAATATGTTTTCAAAGCTGGTGGACGTTGTTGAGGAAATGACTAGAGCTGGGCATTCTCTTGGAATCTATCTGGCTTCACTTGTGATCTTTAGGCTTGGTTGTGCTAGGAAGCACACGTTTGCGATAAAGATTTTCAATTTGTTACCTGATAACCATAAGTGCACTGCCACCTATACTGCTTTGATTAGTGTTTACTTCTCTGCTAAAAGAGTTGATAAGGCACTTGAGATTTACAAAACCATGTGCAGCAAAGGATTTTGTGTTGTCTTAGGTACATATAATGTACTAATAGACGGCTTGGAAAGAAATGGGAGATACACTGAAGCAGAACATTATAGGAAAGAAAAGAAAACCCTGCATGCCAATAGTGGTTCTCAGGAAAGTGTTTCCATAGAGGGAAAGATATGCAATCTTATATTTTCTGTGGATGTCATACTTTAGTCTTGGTACTCTGGGAGTTTTCACTTTTGTGTTCATTGGAGATGCCAACAAGGTCTAACTGCCATGTTCTACCTTCCACTTAAAGCAACCATATGATGCATAACACAGCAACTTTGTGAAGTGTTTTCACATGCATACTGTCATAGCTTTGTGAAGTCAAAGGCAGACAGAAAGTGTGATTGAAGGAATGTGGGATGATAGCTATTTACTGAAATGTCCCTTTGTTAACCGCAATTGTTTTGCATCTGTTTGTTTTCCTTCTTACGTATATTCGGTGATTTGTAGACAAAGTCATATCTGTAGTGTATATATGAAAGGAATTGTCAACAATTTTTTCAGGTAAATTTTAACATTTTTTGCTGTATTAATTTTGACTGCCATTTAAAAAGTCCTCAGACTATTTAATCTTATAATTAACACTTTTCAAATTCTATAAAATCATTACTTTTTTAGTTTTTCTTATTATTAGTTCAACTTTATTAAAATATATGAAATTATAGGAGTTTCTTTTGTTCTTTAGTAAGTCTCACTAATGTTTTTTGAGTTATTTTAATAAATCTTTAGAAGTAGTAAATATTTTATTGATTGGTTAACGATAAATGTATATGAACTTTTTATTCAATAAGATATTAATAATAAAGGTTAACGATAACCTTCTAACACCTACCATCTTGATTGGTTCGTTAACATTTAATATAAGGACAAAATGCAAAATTAAAATTTTCGAAAGACCAAATTTACATATTTGATCTAGAGAACAAAAAAAGAGTGAATTTTAAGTTTTATATATCCTTTCACTTAAAATGTTTTGTAGATAAACAACAATACTCAGCATATAAAAACCGTGCAATGTTGAAACAAACACTGTGATTTGTCTACGTGATTCTTATACTTTAAAAAATAAACAATTCTTATGAAACCATCAAAAAGAACCATAGAATGGACAAATATCAGTTTCTTTCATCAGTTCGCCATTGCAGGAGTGTTACCACTTATTTAAAAATAGCTAGGCTGATTTGCTTTAGGGGAATAGAAAGTAGCATAATTCAAGCTTTTCTGCATCTTAGCATCAACAAATACGATTTTTTTTTATCGGCATATATATTAGTCAGAGATTTTGAAATATTTGAACAAATTCAAGCTTTTGTGCCCATAATCAACAATCAAAGAAAATTGTGCAACCAAATAATATTTTATTGGTTTTACTTCTATATAAGGTGGAGCAACATTTATTGCAAGAAAACTGGAATAGTTACTACATGCTCATCATTGATGAGAACTTGCCGGCCTCGGCATACCCATCAGATTCTATTTTTCAATTTTCTATTCTATGAAGGTCTATGAAACTCTCTCATCCCGGCTTTCTTTTAGTTGCAGTCACTTTCCACTGTAAATAAAAGACAATAAATAAGTCATTTAGGTCTCCCAAAATGGCCCAGTCCTTTACATTGTAAAGATAGATGCTGATGTTATATTAAGAAAACCAAAAACTGAAAAGAGTGAGTATGCCAGTGGTAGTTGAGAAGGAAACATAGAAACCCTCTTGTGAAGCCGGCGAGGTTGCAAGTAACATCTTACAAATGGCAGTCAATTATTCATCCAAGTCCAACTTAACCTTCACTTCACGGTTATATATATATATTTTCAAAGGGCAATCATGTAACTAGGTCCATTTTCATTTCGCTATAAATGTAATGTAACCTCTTTGCTTATTCAATCCAAGTCCAAAGAGTTAATTTTGTCTTCTAAGTTCTAACCCAAGCTAGAAAATGCGTGAGATTCTTCACATTCAGGGAGGCCAATGCGGGAACCAAATAGGAACAAAGTTCTGGGAGGTGGTGTGTGATGAGCATGGGATTGATCCTACGGGGCAATACGTAGGGAACACCGAACTTCAGCTTGAAAGAGTGAACGTTTATTACAATGAGGGCAGCAACGGTCGTTACGTGCCACGGGCAGTGCTTATGGACCTTGAGCCTGGTACCATGGATGCTGCCCGCACAGGCGTTTACGGTCAGATTTTCCGGCCGGACAACTTTGTTTTCGGCCAGTCTGGTGCCGGAAACAACTTCGCAAAGGGCCACTACACTGAGGGTGCTGAGCTTATTGACTCTGTCCTTGATGTTGTGAGGAAGGAGGTTGAGAATTGTGACTGCTTGCAAGGTAAAAAAAAGTAACCAAACATCATGGTGGACTGTTTCGTTAAAATATGAGACATTTATGTATTTTTCGGTTCTGGTTTTTGAATCTAGGATTTCAGGTGTGTCACTCCTTGGGAGGGGGAACAGGTTCTGGAATGGGAACTCTGCTGATTTCGAAGATAAGAGAGGAATACCCTGATCGAATGATGCTTACATTTTCTGTGTTTCCATCTCCAAAGGTGTCAGACACGGTTGTTGAGCCTTATAATGCTACACTCTCTGTTCACCAGTTGGTGGAGAATGCTGATGAGTGTATGGTCCTTGACAATGAAGCACTATATGACATCTGCTTCAGGACCCTCAAGCTCACTACACCAAGCTGTAAGCATAATTGCCGTAGAATAGAACTAATGAAGTTCTTCATTTTACTTAATAAAAGTAATTTTACTTGATAACTTTTTGCAGTTGGAGACTTGAATCATTTAATATCAGCAACAATGAGTGGAGTTACTTGTTGCTTAAGATTTCCGGGTCAGCTCAATTCAGACCTGAGAAAGTTAGCAGTAAATTTGATCCCATTTCCACGACTCCACTTCTTCATGGTGGGTTTTGCTCCTCTGACATCTCGAGGATCGCAGAACTACCGTGCATTGACTGTCCCAGAACTGACACAGCAAATGTGGGATGCCAAGAACATGATGTGTGCAGCTGATCCACGCCACGGTCGTTATTTGACTGCCTCAGCGGTTTTCAGAGGCAAGATGAGCACAAAAGAGGTAGATGAACAGATGTTGAGCGTACAAAATAAGAATTCTTCCTACTTTGTTGAGTGGATTCCCAACAATGTGAAGTCTAGTGTTTGTGACATTCCTCCCAAAGGCCTTTCTATGGCTTCGACTTTTGTTGGTAACTCGACATCCATACAGGAGATGTTCAGGAGAGTGGGTGAGCAGTTCACAGCCATGTTCAGAAGGAAAGCCTTCTTGCACTGGTACACTGGAGAAGGAATGGATGAGATGGAGTTTACTGAAGCAGAGAGTAACATGAATGATCTTGTTGCAGAGTATCAGCAGTACCAGGATGCATCTGCTGGTGAAGATGATGATTCTGGAGAAGAAGAAAATGAGGTGATGAGAGTTGAGGATGTTCGACAAACTTGATGCTTCGAATGTTACAAGCGATATTTAATCTATAATGTTCAGTTCTTTGGCTTTTAGAAGGTTGTGGTTGCTCCGTAAGTGTTTTCTTTCTTATATTTTTATCGAAATACTAGACTTAAAATCTCATAACATTTCAATACAGCCATCTCATCATGATATTGGAAACCACATAGAACATATAGTGCAAGCGTGCAGGCAAGGGTTTGTGCCGAGGAATATTCATACATCAATCTAATTGGAATGAATATTATTACGTAAATCCTGAAAATATCATTTTATAACAAGTAATAACAGTTAAATAAACATCAACAGTTACATTTACATTGAGGCAGTAAAATCTATCAAATCTAAACTTCACCACTAAAAGGGAAGAATTTATTTAAAGGACCTAAAAATCATAGAACAAATGCTTTGGCCACCATGTCCAAAAGTTTCTCCATTCATGGTACTTGAGACCAGATTTTTAGAATCAATACCCAGTATTCATTCTATAAGATAAATATGACTTTTAAGGTCCCAAAATGCAATACTCCCTTCAAGAAACCACATAACTTTTGGACATGATAAATGTGATTACTTATGGAACTATACATCAGTTTAAACTTTACAGAACAAATACCTCCGTTATGATCCTTCAGATCAAACCTTGGAAACAGACAAGATAAAGAGATGTGTTCTTTATCTTTTGTATTTTCAAGAAAGGTATCTACCATTCCTTATGGTTTATTAAGGAAGATGTTTTTCATCTCTTGTGATTTAAAAAAGGTGTTTTCTCATCATTTTAAGGTTTTGCAAAGGAGATGTCTTTTTATTATTTTAATTGTGATTTTGTTTGTTTCACTTAGTTTAAGATAATAATTTGTGATCATTGTCTTTGAGATGAATAACCATTGGACACCAGATCCTTGTTGACTAAACCAGTATAAAAAATTTGTGTGACTTTCTCTATTCCTTATTCTCTTACTTTGTTATTACTTTGCAAGATTTAATTTTTATAAACTTTCCCAAGGTCTAATACTCTGAAATTTGCAATTAAAGCTTAAAATAAACTTAGGATTTAGGGTTTAATGGGGGGTTTGAATTGGTTGGAAGTTAAGGTTTTTATTTTTTAAAACTAGTTAGCTATTTAAAGCTTTTTCTAACAATAAAATCTAAACTAATTAAGGAATGAGAGTTTTTCAAACTAGGTTTTTTAAAAAGGTCTTGACATTTGGTCTGTCAGTTCAATATTATGTCTAACCATACTCTATCACATATAACATTGCGAAGCCAAAGTTTTTCATTACACAATTCAATCCTCTCTTCTTGTGCATTTCACATGTTTTCACAATAATGTTGGAAATGAATTGGTTAAAAAATCTTGGTATGAATGATTTGAATATGAAAACAAAAATGATTAATATGAGAATATTTATATACTTTTAATTGTTTAATGAAACCATTTATCATTCACATTGAAGAACTAGACATAACCAACATAAAAACAAAGTGTTCTTTGTTTCTCTCGGTTTCATGCATTATTACTATCTTGGGCATCATAAAAATTTTTTAGAAAGTGTTTGTGAACTCTTTAATAAAACCATTACATGACTCCCTCTAAGCATCTAATAGTCTTATTTGTGAAAAGCTTCCAAGAAAGTTTTGAGAGCTCTATTCAAACATCGCCTTTTTCTAGAGTTAACAATATTTTCATACCTTTGCATTATGGCACATGTGATTGTGTTCACGGAAAGGTATGAATAAGTGAGGTGAACCTTTCTACTAAGATTGTGGAAGATAGATGAACTTGGAGACTAGACTCTTTCCATTGCTTTAATATATATTTTGTCTAGTGTTCTTTGTTGATGATATTTCTTTGTAAGAGATGAATCACTCTAATGTTATTTTTATTGATTGTGAGCTATATTTCAATAAGGCGTGATTTGATTATACAGCCATGAAGGCTTAAGTTTGAAATTATTAACTTTAGAACAACAATGTTTTATGTGAAAAAGTTCATTCATATTTCCATATACAAATTACTTAGAGGAGTTTTTATTAAATTAAAGTTGGTATTTTTCAATTAACTGATTTAATTAGCATATCATTACATTAATGGCACCGAAGTTAATTGTCTTTATTGGAATAAATCTATGAAAAATAAGTTTATTGTGTCTTTTATGTTATCACATTAAGACTCAAATGATCCGATTGAATTTAGTGACACTAAATTATCCCATAGTTGAAGTTTTGATGATATTAAACGTAACTAATTAGTTATACTTTTGTATCTTCCAACGATATGATAATGTTTCCTAAGAAAACTCAACTTGCACTTGCATTTTTATTAGAACACTTTACAAGAAAAAAAAACACCAAATGGTCCATGAGGTAATATGTCAAAAGATAACATGAATCGTAGCCATATTATACATATTCTCTACATAGTTTCTGCATTTATACAACTCCAACTCAAAAGGAAAATGTGAGTTCCCATAAGGAGATGCAAAGAAAAAAAGAGTAAGATAAATCACATAATTTTGCAAGGTGGATCTCAAGGATTACTTTATCAATTACTATCAAAATCATGATGATCATTTTGAATTAGAAGATGCTTCACACAATGTTAATATCATAACATGTATATAAACAAATAGAATAGCACTTCCAAATTATGAAACCCAAAAGAAATTCAGAAAATATAACTGGACAAATAGCATAGCACTTCCAAATTGCAATTATTCTGCAGAAGAAGGTAACGTTTTACACCAGGGAGAAAATGCAATAGGCATATTTAACATGATTGGGTGTAAGCAGCAAAAGGCATTGCAAGCCTATAGAACAAAAAATTAAATATTGAAAAGGATTGACTTTTTTTTCAAGAGCACCAATTGCAGCAAGAAAATGACAAATACGAGGAAGGGACATGACCAGTTCTTCGTATATAATCTGCTTGCTCTTCAGTTTTTGCAGCTTGATGATTTCTATTGGCTTCTGCTGCTGCTCGTTTTTCCTCAGCTTTATGCCTTGCAGCAGCTAATTTATTCATTAGCTTATCATGTGCCTTACTACGTATTCTCTCAACTTCTACCTGCAACCAATTATTATAATTATGGTAATAATTATAAATATATTATATTCTTGGGCTACTAACCAAAGTTTGTATTTTTCAATACCATGTACCATTATGATATATGACTACTTCACTTGTTGAGAAATTTTGCTAAAATGTTAGAAATCTAATAAAAAGTCACCACTGCTTACTATTTTCTGCTTCAACATCTGGTTTCCTATTCAAATGTATCAATCAAGCAAACAAACTCTCAATTCAGCAACCCATCACATAATAGTTGTTCAAACTTTGAAGTGCATGCAACTCTAACGCCTCCCCAATATGTGCTGAAATTCAACTTCATTTAGAAGGATAAGGATTGAACTCCCTATAATATGGAATTTACTACAAGTTTGATTTGGTGTTATCACAATGCCCAATTTAAAGTGAAAATGTACAGTCTAAAGAAACAAGCATAGACATCTTCTCTTAGCATACCAGAAGGGATATCTTTACAGAGATTGGGACAAATACAGGTCTATTTGACATTTATCTACAATGGTATGAACATTAGTGAAGCTCAATCTTTTAGGATGAAAAGGACAATTAAGAGGAATTCTGATTGTCAGTATACTTATTGCTTATAGGAGAATAACTAGATTCTAGAATGTTAGGATTTCTCAGTGAATGTAAACATATTCTGTTAGGAACCCTCCCATTTACCTCCTTTTCATCCAATTTACTATCTTGTTTAGTTGGTAAATTACATCGGTCTCTCTATGGCTTGAAGTAATCTACTCGAACTTGGTTTGGTAAATTTAGTATATTGTACTGATATTTGGATTGAAATGAAGCGAGACAGGTAACTTAGTGTTTTATTGTCACCTTTCTTATGGGGAGTGTGTTCAGCTTATGGTCTATGTTCAAGATATTGTTATTACAAGAAATGATATCACTAGAATTGCTCAATTAAAAAAACATTATTCAGCCACTTACATACCAAAGATTTGGGTTGTCTAAAATATTTTCTTGGTATTGAAGTGGTACAATTAAGAGGTGTCATCATTTCACAAAGAAAACATGTTTTTGATATTTTGGAGATAGGCTTCGCAAACTGCAAGCTCATAAATAATCCTATGGACTCGAATCAAAAGTTAATGAAACCAAAGTGAACATTTCTCAGACCCAGAGATATATAGAAGGTAGGAGGGAAAACTCATTTATCTCACTATAACAAGACCTAATCTTTCCTATTCAATGGGAGTTGTGCAGTTCACATTCTCCGATATGTAAAAAAAGGGAAACCAGGACAGGAATTGTTGGATGAGATACATTTCTGTTAGACCTGTTATCTTTAAACCCTATGAAGCCGATTACAACTTGCAAGTTTATAAATTATGGTAAATATGGATTCTCCTGTTTGCCATTCACAAATTTTACATTATTTAGGTTTTCCTATTCATCTCCTTACACATATGTTGCCATTGTTACGCTGACTAACATGTTTTTCTGTAGTAGGATTACAAGTTAACGTCCCAAGGATCGTCCCAAAAGAAACTAAATTAAAGAATCATATTGGAAACAACAAAATCAGTAATTATAGGTGTATACCTCAATTTTTTTCATCTTGGCTTCTGTTTTTGCTTTCTGATGATTTTCCCATGCTTGAATTTTCATCTCCTCACGCCTAAACCTGTGTCATTAACACCATATTCCTGCTTCAGAGAATTTTAGTATGTAACAACAAAAAATAATCTTAACGTATTTCTGGAACTGTTTAAATGCCCATAAAATATTTGTCTCATGTTTTAAAAATGTGGTTAATTATATTCAGAAATTTTATTCATCTTTCTTCATCTTGTTGCAAACATATCCATGACTAAGGGAGGGAAGACAAGTTTTAAGCTATTATTTCAGAAGAAACTGACATGAAAATTAAATGGATACCTATAGGCTACAAACTGCACACATTGTCAAAGAATTCAGATAGTCTGGCTTTAAATACTTCCTTTGTTTCTAAATTTTTCTGTTGGTTTTTATTATTTGTCTCCTGGTTTTCATTCCATGTGGGATAGAGCGCCTTTCAAGCAAATGTCAGGAAACTGAATTAATGGAAACATGGTCAAAAGAAGTAAGGCAACAATGATTATCTTCTAGAGGTGTGCAAGTACACTATCAAGAATGATAATCTTTTCTTTTTATCTTTGATCACTATACAAGTGACATGATTGGAATCTACACAAATCAAGTTCTGCACTGTAGTTTACAGTGTTCAAGTCAATTTTGCAACCATATTTCTTTCCTCTTCTATATCTCTTTCTTTCTTTCACATTTCTTGCCTAGATTTGTCATCACTGAGTCATTTATGATGATTTCTTCAAACCCAACATAGGAATCCATTACCTAATTATATAGAAACCAGGGGAACCACAAAAATGAAAAAGTTTTACAAAAGGCTACTTACGAAAGAAATGTTGTAGAAATATTAAATACCTCGGTCCAGATTCTATGTCAAATATTCATTGACAAAAATTAAATTAAATAGACATATGAAGCAACTTCAATTCTTCTACTTTTATATCATAGATGTCACATGGTCTTCATGCAAGAGGTTTTGGAAAATCATCAGAAAGCACTCTTTACTCTATGAAATTTAATATAAAAATGAAAAACTCGGGTATGTTAATGGATTTACATCCATAAAGCAACGTAAGTTACATGATAGTATAAACTGACCTGGCCATATACTTGGCCTTCTCAGCTTCCTCCCATGCTGCTGCACGTGCTTCAACAACACTCTTAGGCTGTTCTGCTTTAGTTTTGAGGGAAGTAGATGCATCCTTATCTTCCTCTTCTTTGCTAGCCCAAGCAGCAATATTCATTTTACCAAGTTGTGTCCCAAGGACCATTATTTCACGCCTGGTCTTCATTTGTAGCTCCTTTTCGGACAATTCATTCTTGCTGAGATTCAGATTGTCACTATGAAGATCAGTTAAAGTGGATACAGGGGAGGATCTTGGGGGAGTAGAAGGCCGAGAAGAGTTAGGACTGCGCATTGGTGTTGTTGCCCTCACAGGGGTACCTGTTCTTGAAGGCTCCTGGCTAGCAATAGGGGTCATTTCGGTTCCCATATCTCTCATCGATACAGACCGAGCTGTTGAAGGGGGAGGAACAAATGTTGTTGCATTCTGGATGGCAAGAGACGAATTGTGCTGGCTAAGGCTTACTGTCAACATAAAATAGCAGAAAAGGAACACAGAACAAAGAGTAAGTAGTCCCATAAATGAACTATAATTACTAAAACTAAGCATAATTTATTTAACTCCTTCAAATGAAATTGTCTATAGTATTCTCAACTTCTTAGTTGTAGGACATGTCTTTAAGATAGAAAGGCTGTTCAAGCAATTAATGACAAGGGATTCGATAGCATGAAGGTCTACTTTTTACCAAAAAAAATATGACGCAAGTTGTTGAAAAATAGAACTGCAAAACCACAAATTTTCCCAAGAGAAAGAGATGCATGAACACCTAGGAGTTGGGAGTTTCTCAGGATATATCATCTTACTTTTTTCATTTTAGATAGCTAGGTATGTCATTCATACAGGACTCAACACACTTGGGAACCAAGTAAACCATAAGTCAAGGCTCAACTTGATCAACAAGCCCCAACCAAAGGAATACAACAACCACTGATAATAAAAATAGTTTAAGAACACTGTGACGATAGAAATGATTAACACACGCAACAAGTGATTTGAAACATAATGTTTGACAAAAATAGCAGAAAAATCAGTGTATACATTTTTCATTTGAATAAACTAAAAGCATGTTTATATCTCTGGTAATGAATTCCAGAACACAATCAAACATTTACCACAAGAACTTGCAATTGCATAGGGATCAGCCTCCCAACTCACAAATTTCTGTCCTCCACTTTCCATCTTAGTTTGATTTGTATCAATTTGCTTGGTATCCGGTTCATCTAAAGCAATTTCTCTTTGATCTGGAACTTCAACAACAACCTTCATTGAAGGTTGCCGGCTTCCATAACCAAGACTACCGACCTTACGTGGACCTACATGCCCACCTTGTCCTTGAGCCTGCACTGTCTTCGGCCGGTTTGATGTTGGACTAGCTATCCACTTCTGAGCATCATCCCATTTAGATGGTGCTGGTTTTGAGAATGGTCTCACTGGCACTCTCTGTGTAGACCGCTCGGCCTTTTGAAATTCAAACACTGACGATGAGATGCTCATATTTTCATGCCCACTATCATAATCTGAAGAAGGGTCTTCTAAGATTCTATTCCTTGAACTCACTGCTGCATTAGCCTTCACAAAACGATCATCACCACCAACTGCCTCTATGCTACTGGTGCGAACTAAAGCAGAAGTTGAATACTCAGGAAGGACACTCACAACATCTACATCTTTACAATGATCAGAACTGCTACCACCTGTAACAGATATGTTACATAGAAGTAAACTTAAACACCATTCATTCTATAACAATAACAAACACTTACATATTTGACACTGCCTATAAATATCATTGTATAAACCAATAAACCAAATCTGAAGTTGAAACAAAAAGAAAGATAGGCACTACAAGCTTTAACTTGTAGGTTACCATATTTGAGATAACAAGTAGGCAAGTACATTGTACGTGAAAAACTGTCCGGTCCCTTTTCTTCATTTTCTTCCCCCTTTTTTTATATAATTTCAATCATAGTATACTTCTAAATTTTCTCACAAAAACTAAGGGCGATAAGTTAAAACATCAAGCAACAATGATAATGAAGAAATAATCATAGTCAAAATCTTACATTTTGAGAAAGTACATATCTTTTAGATTTACAAAATCGCAACCTTGAGTGAGGCATTACATCAATCAAGATAAAGAGCCAAGAGCATACGTACCAGATTCATCCATTTCCGAATTCTGAGATCTCGTGGTGAAAGTAGAATCGAGCTCTTCTTCTTCTTTCCTCTTCTTCTCCACGCCCAGTAGCATGTTCCTCAATTTTCCCGGTGAAAATCCCCCGCCACCCTGTAAACCCAAGTTTCCATAAGGCTAAAGGCAAATCAAAGAACCCCAAAAACGAACAGATCAAAACAAGAGTTCACACAGTGCAGAACACTAAAAACATGACGATACTCACTTTCCAAATACAACACAACACGGGTAGGAGAGAAATAGTGAAAAATGCAAATCAAGCAAAAAACAAAAAAGGTGAAATGGATGAAAGAGGTGGAAGAGAGACCTGAGGCTTTTGGATCCTTTCGTAAACCATAGTGGATAAATGGGGTGTCCTGGTGAGAGCAAAAGGTGTCCTGGTGAGAGCAAAAATGCAATCTTTACACAATGTAGTGAAAGTTCATCAGTGCCGTAAGCTTGCAGGTACTTCTTTGGGTTTGAAGCTTTTGAGTTGCAAAAGTGACAGTGTTCCCTAACGTTTTCAACTTTCAATGAGCAGAGAGAGAGAGAGAAAAAGAGTTGGAAGACAAGAAGATGCAGTGAGAGCCGGACCTGTCTCTGCCCAGTTGTCGTACTACATTGGCTTTTGGGGCCCACTTTCCACTCTATATATAATGTAATCCCTTGTGTTGTTACTTCTTTTTAAGTTCAATCTGCTATGTTCAATTATTACCTGTCTTGTAATGCAAAATCTATCAAATTTAATAAGTTTAGTAACGGCAATTCATCATAAGAGAGGTGTTTAGCTTCCAATCACCAGGTCATAATACTTCCTCAAAGTTAAATTTAAAAATACAATTAATAGTTAAAGTGGGGTTTCATATTCTTCTAAGACTGCATATACTTTCTTTCATGGGATACAAGTCAAATCACCTAATCTAAGTGATAGATTGCTTAGTATTTGGTATATTTATATACTTTAATATTTAGTATATTTATATACTTACATCTTAAGTTTGAAATTTCGGAATTACAATGAAATAACGTTTTGACAAATAATTTATTGTCCATTCATTTATAAGATTATATGATTTTGAGGTATTAAATGTGGTTTTGTATAGCTAAGCATACTAATTTTTCCGAGCAGTTTATGAGCTCAATTGATGTGTGATTGAGCTATAAATCATGGCAAAGTCCACCTATAAAGATTTTGATGTTCAAATCAATAAGTATATATGAGTGTATATTTATGAGTAAAAGAGGTTATCAAATGGTTGAACTACTATGATAACATGTATTTATAGGTGTTTTAGACTTGTGGATATATTAGAGTATAATAGCAAATATGATAAATGAATTATGTTAATCATAAATTTGTTTTGTTTGTATTACATAAACACTATCATATATCTCAAAATATATTAAAAGATAAGTAAAATATCACATGTATCTAAGTATTAGACCCTTGCATATTAGACCTATTTTGGGCCTGAATAAATTATACCATTATGTTATAATAATGGGTCAAGTAGGTACATAAGGCCTCCAAGCTAGAAAGTTAATAATTTTTGTTTATAAGTTGATTTTAGCACATAGTCAAGTTATACTCGGTTTTCAAGACATAAGATTGGCCCAAATTTTGACACATTACCAACCATTTTTCAAGCACAAGATCGGCTCGATATCATATTTCGAATTTTCAGACTCATGATTGACCATATTGCAATTTTAGGCACAGGATCGACACAATAATTAGTATATGATTGGCCATTGTTTGAGCACTAGCTCAGAGTACTTGATTGGACGCATGATCTACATAATCGATCCATAACATTATATTTAATTTAATCACGTAACTTTAGCTTTTCAACATATTTACCTCTCTCCTCATTAATGAGTGATTTTTCTAAGTCATGATTACTCTTTAGGGTTTCTCCAAAACACCTTTTTACCTACTTATAGTGACATTTCGCAACCTCATATTGATGAGTTTCAAATTTGGAGAAGACAGAACGCTTAAGAGGAGAAGGCAAAAGGCATGAAATAATTAGTTTTTGTTTGTTGCCATTAGTGAAGCGTCTTTATCTCTTCCTAAGCATTTCTATTTTTCTACAACTTCTATTTCATTTCTCTCTTCACTTATCTTCATCCTCTATCTTTGAGTTTTCTTTCATGTTCTCCTTGCCTCAGGTCTTTCTTTTTCATGCGCTTCCTCACTTCTAGGTACATCTTCATGTCTTTTTCTTTCATTTCTGATTCCTCCCATGAGCGACAACCTTTGGTTTAACCATAAATTAACGTCATTAAAGATGATAAGTGAATGTTCTTCATAGGTTCTTCAAACTCTGACCTTAGAGAAGGTTCTTTAGGAGAACCTTATTCTCTTCTTCCTCCCTTCTCTCTCTCCTTTCCAAAGGAAAACACAAGGTTATGGAAACCTCAAAAGTCTTTGATGAAATTTCTAAGAAGGGGAGAAAGGCCAAATTTCCTCCTATTAACAACCTTGAGTATTCATGGGGAAGTTGTTGGTTATGCTTTTGACTTCCTCTCCACCTCATTAGTATTGGATTTAATTTTCCTGTTTTAGTATATACAAAAGAATTTGTTGAATACGTAGAGGTTGAGTGTTGTTCTACTTTAGATTCGAATTAAACATAGATACTCATACAAATTTGCGTTCTTCTAGATTCTAATACATAACATATTTCTTTTATCTATTATAGATATACTTTTCTTAGATGATTAAAGAATATAAGCAATTTTTGAGGTATATTCACTTATCTATATTATATACACACACGCACGCGCACACACACACACACACACACACACACATATATATATATATATATATATATATGTATGTATGTATGTATGTATATAATATATCTAACAATAGGATTGAGTATACACGGTAAACAAAGACCCATATTGGACACCATTCAGAGAAATTCAACTGACCTCTTGACTGTATTTTAACTAGTAGAAATACATACATTTATTGGCTATAGGTGGCATGCCTAAGTGCTCACATAGAATTTGAAAAGCAATTAAGAATGTCTAGGTATTTGGATGAAGTTGGTTGGGTTCCACCCTCATCATAGAAAGAATATGACACTCAAACTCAAATAGGGGAAAATGATATTAAGATATTTAAACCTATATTCATAGACAAAAGTGAAGTCAACACAATCAAGTAAAGGTTTTTGGAAAATCCTATATAAAGTGCACATCATCATCAATTATATGGCCACACAAAAAAACACAAAGAAAAGGGCTCGATTCTATTTTGGTAATCCTTCTAAGATGAATTCTTAATATTCTCACTCCACCTTGGAACTTTGACTTTTAGGTTTTTTAACCAACTAATTAAACTACTTGAATATTATGGAAATAGAAATATATTTTTTTGTATTGTAGAAAAAAGGAAAGAAATAGATAAAAAAATTCATTATCTATATCTATCTATCTATCTATCTATATATATATATATATATATATATATATATATATATATATATATATGTTTGTTTTATGAGAATAATATTATATATATAATAATATATTTTTTTTCACACAAACTTTTTTTTTATATATTTTTTTAGTACGTATATATGTGTTTTAAACAAACATATATATATATATATATATATATATATATATATATATATATATATATAT
>Ga0099822_1003109_pt1 | contig 21141 bp, 8 predicted proteins | sample CowpeawhiteBW_FD_76839 | JGI IMG/M metagenome (GOLD analysis project Ga0099822, IMG submission 76839) | Root nodule microbial communities of legume samples collected from California USA - Cow pea white BW | ecosystem: Host-associated > Plants > Roots > Nodule | place: USA: California | collected...
AATTAGGTTCATACCATTTTCATAAAAGAATCCCTAAAATCATAATTAGGGTTTTATTAATTTGGGATAAACATTCTAAATAAATTTAACATACATAAATCATGATAAAATACTAACCTTGATATGAGAGATCATGCAATAATGTATACTTCAATCTCAATTTATGTGTTTTCCAACCTCTATTTCCCGATCTATCTCTTTGTATTGATTTCTCATAATTTACATGGTGGAAAGATCTTGTAACGAGAAAAAAAAAATCTAATCTCTTTTATAAATCAATGTCTTCATTAAATTTTTTTATTTTATCTTTTATTATAATTTTTCATAATATAAATAATATATAAATATAATTTAAAATATATATAAATATATATAAAAAAAATTCAAAAAAAAAACTGGGGGAGCCACGGCTCCCCCCTGTCACCACATAGGTCCGTCCCTGTTGACAAGAAGTGTGAGTCTAAGTTTCACATTGGCTAGAAATGAGAAAGTAAAGCATTATATAAGGACAAAGACCCATAAACTCATTGCCTTAAGGTTTTGGGTTGAGAGTGATGTCAATGCCTTATGTGGTTGAGCTCAGGTTTCATTGATATTGTGTCTTCCTAGTGAAACCCTCTTTATAGACCTAACAAGTCTTTATACTTAAGAGCGTATGAGTCCAAGTGTCATGATTCGATTGTGACTCGGTCCACCCAGCCTCCGCCACCAGGCCAAAAAAACTATAGCCATTAGTTAGGGCCAACTCTTTTTTACTTAAGAGTGTAACACTAACCCAAACGCCACGATTTATTCAATTATGACTCGACCGACTTGGTCTCTATCATGGGACAATTGATACTATTTACAAGAGAAGAAGTACTAAGTGAACATAAAATATAGTATTGGACAAAATGGCTAAACTGCTCTAAAAAAAATCTTATGTCCGAGTAACTTTATGCTCTAAAGAAAATCTTATGTCCGAGTAACTTTATGTATGAAGAACATAATATGTCAAAATGTATCAACACACAAAATCACCTACCTTTCTAGTTCGTGAATATATTTCGAATAAAGAATCGGAAAAGAATTTCTAAAATAATTAACTTCAAAATCTTTATATGCACTGATGGTTTAACTCAAAACCTTTATATGCACTAATGTTTCAATTCCACAAAACTAAATTGAGTTAAGATTTGCATCCGTATATAATGTCAAATGATTTTTATCTCTTTTTGAAGTGAGACTTTCAAAATATATAATACAAAGATTATCTCACTTTTGTATTTTAAATTTTTTATCTCCAATATTTGAGGTTGGTTAATTATTTGATTGAATAACTAAAATAATATTTATCTAGATTGTTTAAAATAAATTATACCTAGTTTAGAATTATCAGAAAAATATAATTAAAATAACATATTATCATAATTATGGTAAATATCATACATGTTGGAATACTCAATTACTTATTTATAAATATATAGTTTATTTTCTAGTAAAAAATTTCTACTAGGCTGAACTTATGTTTTAGAATTACATCAAGTAAAAATTTCATCCATATTCCAAAGAAAGCTTATGCTTCTATTGCTAGTTTTTATGTGATTTCAGGCTCTAGTGGATTACAAAGTCATTTCATAAAGTTTTACATAGTATGACAACAAAGTTTGGGTAAAAAGAACATTTTCACTCAAACTGCAAGTAAAAAAAAACACTCACAACCATAGTTTTTATGAGAGTGAATTTTGTTCTATGTATTTATTTTTCCCTAGGGTGGCATATAGAGTTAGGGATGACAATTCGGAGCGGGTCAGGCGGACTGGCCTGCAGCCCACACAAAAAAATACGGGACAGGCTGAGATGTTGAACCCGCTGGCTCGCAATGGCCCACCCCGCATAGGTCCGTAGTCCGCACAGACTAAAAGCGAAACGAGGCGGACTGACCCGCTTACAAAATTATATGTTCTATGTTCTCATTTTTATAGTTCTCACATCATTCATCATGTTGTTTCTTTTAGTTCCTTTTATTTATTATTATTATTATTACAACGTTTATGTATAATCATTGTATATAAGATAATGATTTTAGTTCTTGAATATAGAATTTTTTTATGCATTTTTAGATACATATCTTTTGTAAGATGATATGTTACTATTGTACTTTAGCTATAATCTTCATTGTTTTTTTTTTTGTCTTTGATTAAATAAACTAATTGAAATTATTTCGATAAAAAATGAATATAAATTATTATAAAAAAAATATTTTGTTCAACACACAAAAAAAATCGCTTATCACACATGTGAGCAAGCCCGCAAGCCCACGGCCCAATCCGCGCTAATCCGCCTTTCTATTTTTTATATGTATAAAATATTATAAAATAAAGGTTAAATTAATTTAGATCATTTTATTTTTATTTGTTTCTGGACTCTCTTTCATTAATGTTATACTAACATTATTAAAAATGTGTCATGTTTCAATTTATATTCTTTTTTAGAAATAAAAAAAAAAATCATAATATATTAAATTAGTCTCAAATTAGCGTCATGTCACATAATGATAACGATAACGATGTAACATGTCATTGTTATATTAAATATCATTATTTTAATCTTATATTTTATTTTGATTTATGTATTTGTTATTTTAAGTTGATTTAGTTTTTTTTATATTTTCAAATTAAGATTAAATTAAATTTGTATATAAATATTATATTAATATTATTATTAAATATTTAAATAATATTAAATTTATTTAAATTTATATTTTACATTAAACTTAATTTAAAATTTATTTTTAATAAAAACTAAAACTAAATTTGTAATAATTTTAAATAAAAACATTTTAAAAGAATTGAAGTTCCTAAAATAATTCCTCTTGAATTTTCGCATCCCGCTACCAATTTAATTAAATTTTTTAAAAGGATAAAAAAAGATAACATTTTTTTAACAAAAAACTTAAATTGTCCTATTTTTATAGATTTTTTCTGTTTGAGAAATACTTACATTATTTTATATAGAGATGTTGACTTCCTTTATATTTTATCAAATAATTTCAAAACTAAGTTCTTAAGAGTAGGAAATATTGAAGAGAGCATATCATATATGAATTGGTTTTAAAATTTATATTTTATATTAAACTTTATTATTGTTAGATATTTTATTATTGTTTTTATTTGAATTTATATTTTAAATAATTTATATTTTTAAAATATGTAAAATTCAAGAATTTTTATACAAATGTTATTATTGGTTAAAAAATAAAAATTTTATAAATTAAAATTTAACTTTTTGAAAAAAAAAATTAAAATTTTAAAAAAATTTCAAATAAAGTTCAATTTAAAATATAAATTTTAAAAAACTTAATCTTCTTAAAAATTTTAATAAAATTGTAAATTTTAATAAAAATATCAGTCTAACACATTTATATAAAAATTAAATTTGGTCTCAATTTATAGAGAGTGAAATAGTTCAATTTTTTTAAAAAGTAGAAGTTAATTAAATCAAAATAACAAATTCAATGACAAAATTGAGATTTGGATCATGATATTTGGTAGGACAATGACATGTGGTACTGTCATTGTCACATCACATTGTCACTGTCGCGTAACATAACGCTAACTTGACACGTGAAAATTTGTATTTAAAAAAATCACAAACCAATACCCCATCTTTCACGTTGTAGTACATTACTAAAGGAAATGATCTCATTGCATCAAATTTTCCAAAATAAGAACCAAATAGAAACGTATGAAAATAAAGAGACATATTCAAGATTTTTTTACAAAAATGAGAATGAAAAACATAATTTAATATAGAATAATTTCTTAAATTAAAAATAAAAAGGATTATAACTTCAAACATTACAATTTTGTGCTTATGGTACTTGAAGGATGCAAACATAGTATTATATAAGTTTTGATTAATTATTTTTAATTGATTAATTTAATGTATAAAAATAATAATTAATTTTATTTATCTAATTAATGTATTAATTACCCAATTAGGATTTTAAAAATTATATATATATATATATATATATATATATATTCACAAGAATATAAAAAGTAAACTTTTAAAGAAATATAATAAAAGATTTTCATTTATTTATATACTTGTATATCATAAAATTATAAATTTATATTATCTTTAGTATCGGAGATCGCATCCTTTGAAAAATCTTTTGAATCATATGATCAAGGTTCGAAGATTGCATAAACCAGTGAAACCTGGAACAAGTCCTAAAAACATTCATATTCAAGTTGTTTTAATGTGACAAACTATCTGAATATTTAAGGATTATATTTTATGAAAAATGATTTTTTGACTACTAAATTTTGACAACTTTCTCTTATAATCTTATGTGGCATATTCTAAATGGTTTTCTATTCCTCTATTCTCTCATTCTCAATATTTCAAAACCACTTAAAAGATGACACATCATGTTATAAGAGAAAGTTGTCAAAATTTAATAGTTAAAATATCATAATCCATATTTTATATACTGGTTCAGTAAATAATTAATTAATTTCATTTGTTTACTTATGGGACGCTGAGAGAGAAGAAGAGGGATAAAGTAAATTTGTAAAAACTTAGTACTCTTGTGTATTATTGTTCACTTGAGCTGATACATAATTCTCACTGCTAGTAAAGTCGATATAGTGTATACCAATCTCAATTCATCGATAAAAGTATACTATCGATGAGCAGGCCAATCGTATCTGATACATGAACCATTAGCGCCACTCAAACATGTACAATAAAATCGGATACCTAATTACCAAAAAAACGTGAGGATCAAGAACTCTCAATTTCTATCTCACCTATTAAGAAATTTTCAGAAACCTAATTATCAGATTTCTCTTGCAACTGGAAAAATTTTACGCTGATATTTAAATGGTCTTTGGCTTGAGTCGCTTCACCCTAGAATACAGGAAAACACCAGCAAGAGCTATAGCAGTGCCTGTAGAGGAAGAGTGTAAGTACGATATGTAGGGATATTGATAGTGGGCCATTTTACTCGAAGCCCATTAGAAGCAACACCAAACCTAAATCACTCGAACACTATGTTTGACTGCTCTATGACAACTGCACACTGTTGCACACTGTTTTGTGTTTTAGATAAAATATATAATTTTGTTAGAATATTGAGTAGTTGTTACACTAAAAATTATTTTTCCGTGTAGACTGTTCATGTAATAAAAGATTTTGAATGAAGAAAGCTTCTTTTTCCCTTTTCTGGTTTACATTAGCATATCAGATATGGTTCAAAAAGTATAGAATACTTTTCAAACTATTATATATAGTTGGAACCAGAAAATAGGAATTTTACCAAGTGCGTTAATAGGTGATACTGGAGTTCGGAAGAAAATGACTGAGCTCACGATGACCACAACCCTTTTCACACAATTTCCTACCGAATGCGTAACAGGTGACACCTTCTCCAATATCATATAAGCAACCTGCAATGAATCCAGACAAAATTATCCCTACATTACATTTAAGAAGAAATACAAGTAACAACAATTTTGAATAAAAGGTGGACGAGAGAAGTGAAGCATGCAAACAATTTTTGAATTAAAAAAACTTACTTGCTGATAGGCATGGAAACATAGTGCAGCAAGAAGACATCTGATGTACACTTCGTTAACATTTAATCCCTATTAAAAGAAAAAAAAAATGACATAATGATCAATAGTCTGATCAACATAATATATGTAGATGGTTAGATGTGAGAATGTAAACAGAAATCCTATTATTTCAACCATAAAGAATTCAAAACACTTACAGAAGATTGCAGGTAAGAAGGGGTAAATTTAACGCCCTCTATTAACAAAGTTACAGGTGCGGATATAAAGAAGGACATAACCGTTATGATTGAGAAGAGAGTTATGTTGTCTATAGATTCCTGATGACAAAAAAGAGCACATTATTTTCTGTTTGTTTAAAAAGATGAACTGTTGTAATGTACAAGTATCATAGAACTCTGCAAAAAAAACAACTATCAACAATCAAACAAAATGCCAAAAATTTCGTCCTTTTTAGCAGAACATATTACCTCCGTGTTAACCATAAGCTTCTTGCTAAGAACATTACGAGATTGATTGGTCAAATTGGAAGCCATTGCACTCCAAAATCCAACCCTGTTAAAAATTCCAATAAAGAAAATTCCACTTAGCGGAACACAATTACATCTACCTATCATATGTGTACTGCAGTACAATTTGTTAATTTTCCAATTATTATTAAAAGGTACATAAAAACACATTATGGTTGTTGAGAAGATTAAGAGGATTGATATGTGAACTCTATAACCTTTAAGGTATCATACACCCTATCAACGCCTACTATTTCTGCCTTCTCTTTTTTCTATCATGTCTTTTCCTTCTTATCCCTATGTTTCTCTTTATTTCTCACTTTAGGTGTTAACTAGATATTGCTTTTCAACAATTTTTTTTTTTCATTTTGCAACTATGGATGCAATAAGACATGCATTGTAGGAGATGTTACATTACCAATTGAAAGAGGCCTCGGTGGCAGATGCTAGCGCTACCCCACCAACAATAGGCACAAGGGAACCAACCACCCATGGGGTAGGATTCTGTCGGAAAACAAAGGTTAAAGAAACGAATTAAGCTCACCAAAACCGATTCAGAAACTGATCATAAGTCTTGTTTAAAAGAATCAAATATACCGAACAAAATTAAGGAGTTCTAAGTTCTAACCTCTCCAAGAAACATAGCAGAAAGGAGCACTGAAAAAAAAGGTTCCATAGCTTTTATTGTATGAGTGAAAGACACAGCAACCTTCCCAAGGCTCATGTTAGTAAAAAGATTTCCTAAAGTATGAACCAAAGCCAGTGGCCATATCGCTGCAAGCTGCAACCCAGGAAATCAACGACCAATACAACACAACAATACAGAACAAAAACTGAGTAAATGGTAACACAAACATTAACAAACCTGCGCGCCACTCAGTTTTGGCCTCTTGTATAGATTAAAACCCCACATGAACGCTACAAGGAGAGCCCCTACGGCAAACTGAATCGTGCTAACGGTTAAAGGCAAATGGTAAACTTTTAAGACCTGTTTGTTATAGATGTTAAAGTAGATGTTGAAGAGGATCCAGAACCCAAACAAGGAACCCATCTCCAGAATGTTAAACAGACTGTTAACCCCAGGAAACTCGGCGGCACTGCCCTCCGGCACGGAGGTTGGTCCGGCATGGAGCAAGGGAAGAGAGGGAACAAGTTTGAAAGAAGAAGGAGAAGATGGTTGACATGGGAATGAAGAAAAAGAGGAAGAGGAAGTGAGAATGTGGTTGAGTTTGGCTGTGGAAGGAGACAGAGGAGTGTGAAGTCTGCGGAGAGAGACCAAAGGAGAAAGAGAAAGAAGTATGCTCTGCATCTCGTAGATAGCAAGAAACCCAACTCTGAAACAGAGAAAACAGAGTTTCAGTTGGTTCTTTTGTTGGTTCTGTGCTTCAACGCAATGGTTGACCGTGATGGGTAAGAAAATTAATGCTAATAAATAATTAAATAAATAATAATGAATAATGAAATAATAGTATTTAAGAAGAATGATCGTTGCATGAATCTGGATTCAAATGTGGGATATTCCATTCTAATATGGATGGACCATTAGGTTATGGTAGCACCACTTTTCTATTATTGCCTTTCTCTTTCTGTCTTTGTTAGGAGAAACGTTTCAACTTTGGTCCTCAACATATTTATATTCAATTCTCTGAATGTGCATACTGACTCACCACACAAAAAGGTTCATACCAATCAAAGAGAAAATAAAATATGCTTTGATGTTCGTGTATTTCTTCAACCAATACCTAGTTGGCTGCTTTAAAAGGAAACAATAAAGACAAAATGATTCAAACAAGAAAAAAAAATATTATAGTAAATTAAAAAAATTACAACTATATTTTAAAAATAAATAAATAAACTTTTATTTCTATAATATTCACAGTTTTAAACCAATAAATTGAATCATTTTAGTATAAAAATCAAGTAAATTGGATGAAAACTTTTGAAATGAAACCGTCCATTCATTTTAATTTTCAGAATTCATTCATGGGCATAAAACCGATAAGAGAATAAAATTATAATCACTTCAGTTCAGTACATTACAATATAAAAGAAACATTAAACTATTATAATTATAAAATGAAATATTAATTCTTTTCATAATTTTACTATAAATATTTAATTTTAAAATTCAATCAAATAAAAAAACAGAGAAATTTAAAGAAGCAGTTAAATTTATAATAATAAAATTGATAAAAAAAGTTATTTTAATATAAAAAATTATATTTAAAAGATAAATTTAATATATATATATATATATATATATATATATATATATACTCTACGCGTATTCTGTGAAAAAATAAAATATAATTATAATTATAAAAATTTTATAATTTAATTATAAATAATTTTTATTTATTTAATTTGGGAAATATTAAAATATAAAAAATAGTTAAATTTAAAAAATCTGTTAAATTTAAATAAAATGTTAATTTGAAGAGTAAAATTGAAAAAAAAAATTGTCAAAAAGAAAAATCCATTATATATAAGTATAAGTATAAATATATAATAATAAATATATTATTAATTACGTTTTTAACTTTACTTAAGATTTTAAAATTTTATTACAAGAAATCATGATATCTTGGTGCACTTATTAATGAGTATAATTTCACTACATTTATCATCTATTAACCTACCAGCTGAGTATAATTTAAATTAATTTCTCATCTATTAACCTACCAGCTGAGTATAATTTAAATTAATTTCTCATTTATTAACGTACCAGCCATGTGTTTGTAATTAATATATTTGATGATTTCGCTATTTAATACATTGCACATATTTCTCACAAAACATTATTAGACATATTAGGTCATTATAATTTCATTGATACAATCTTTACTTTATTTTAGGTAAAAATATATTTGATTTAAGTATTAATACTAAGAACACATTTATAACATTTATATTTACCTAATCATAACAAAAATATTTGAAATACTTTAAATCATGCATCAAACTACCAGAAAATATGTGTCATTTAAGTAGGCATTTTTTAGAATGAGAGAAAATTTATTTGGTTTTTCTACTTTGGATTAGGCTTTTTGGAGATATAACTCATGACTTAGTAAACAAACTCTTACCAGATAAATAATTCTTATCATTTTCTCTTATTTCATCCATAACTAATCACATATATGAGCAATTCATATCAAAGATGATGGTTAGGACTTCTGCTAAACTTACTAATTAGGATTTCAGTTTTAAGAACCATCTTAAGAAACCACTCATATGTTTTTTTAAGAGAGACTTTATCGCAATATCAGTGTTTGAGTTTTAATTGAAACCAATTAAGAGTTTGGGTGAAATGTGCTAACAACTCAACAATTTCACATAATTGAACCAAAATTAATTATTTTCAAAGCACAACATTTTCTCCCCGTTCCAATTCAAAATATATTTGTTATAATGAGATTCAAATTCTTTAAATCCACCTCAACTTAAAGGTTGAACAATATTACACACAACCAAATATTTAAAAATAAACCCACATGAAATCGATCATCAAGACAATAATTATTGTGATTATCTAGAATTCACTATCACTAACTATAATTACTTAAATTCTCAAAGAAAAACAACTTACAAGCATGAAAAAGGTAAAGAAATATGATTAAAAAAATAAATAAATAAGCATGTAGTTCAAACCAAGACTATCAGATATTAATTTCATCTCATCATATAACATACTGGTTCGTTAAATTTGAGATTATCTTGCGAATGATTCATATAATTGTAAATCATGGGATCGTAATGCATATTGTAGATTCTACTTCTTATACAAACATAATATATATCACCAAACATACATCCATACCAATAAAATTAATCCATTGTCAATATTTAATCAAACTTTATAAATTCATCATTTTCTCGATACTTCATTAAACTTAATTCATCTAATATAAATAATTCAAATTAAAAAAATATAAAAATATCTTCATTAGATCTATCTCCTCTCTTCCTTGAAAAAAGAATGGGATAGCAAGAACATCATCTTCTTCACCACCACTTCGAGTTTAACCTCATCTCCATTTAATTTGGGAGCATCATTTAAATCTATATTTTCATTCTCTCCTCCTCCTTCAACATTTCCAGAATCCATTTATCATCATGAAATGCCATCAAGATTAAACTCCTCAGGTGACATTCTCTTACCTTCCTTCTTCTAAGCTAATTTGGAATTCGCCATAACATAAAAAAACATCATTCAAAATAACTACATGTCAAACTTGTAATTACGTGAATAGCAAATCTTTGAAGTTTTGGGAGCTGATCTCCATAAGATTCCCACAAAGTTACTGGAGTCTTTTTCCCCATCGCCTTAGTAGCATTTGTCAAACAATTTTTCTTATGTCTTGAAAACACTCCAATTGAAAATCAATGAAGTGTTGTTACTATGAGTTAGACATCATCTGTAGTATACATTGAAGTAGAACAATTTTAACTTCTATTATAACTTTAAAATTGGAAAAATAACGCAATTCAGGATTGAAATACTAGCCTGCAACGTGCTAAGACCTATGGAAATGGTTGTGTTAGAAGTCCCACATTGACTAAGGTGATTTCAAAGTGTATAAGTGGATACAAATCTCACCTTACAAGCCGATTTTGTGGGATTGAGTTAGGCTTAAAGTTCATTTATCTAAGCATTTCTTACTTGGGTGTGTGTTAATTTATGTTTGTGTGTATTTGAATTTATTGTTTGTATGTACGTGTATGTTTGTTGGTGTCTATGTGTATGTGTATATATGTGTTTTCTTTGTCTCTATGTATATTTGTGTCTTTATGTGGTTGTATATTTGGGTGTGTACAATTATAACTTAAAACATTTATTATTCACTCATATTAAACTCTCGTACCCGTATTTATAAAAACATATCTTATAATCAAGTCAGGTTAAAGCTCATATACATATTCTTAAAATTAAAAGATAGAACATAAAATTAAAAAAAATTAAAAAATAATAAACGGACACGTGACTTATTTTGATTGTTATTGTTATATGGTATGATTTTATTGTTATTATTATTATAGACGAAAAACATTGTTATTGTTATTATTATTATTATTATTTTAAAAAATTGAAGAACAACTGAAAAAAAAAATTCAAGTGAAACCGACTTGAAATTTTTGACCTAAACCTAACCAAATGATTAAGTTAAATATGAATAAGTTTCATGCTCACTCTTACATAACAACTTATTGAATTAATGTTTAGATATATGAAAGATTACTAATTCTAATTCCTATCCATATTCCTTTATAAATTATTAGTTCGATCCAAATTAAGAATATATATGATATTTATGATTTAAATGAAGTCCCACATTATTTTCTTTAAAATACATATTATTAATAAACTTTATAAACACACTCTACTATTAGTTAAAATTTATTAAATATAATAAAATTGTGTTCCATTATTGTAATCCACTCATTATTTTTATAATTTCAATACAACAATTAATAATAATTAATATTAAAATATATTAGAAGTTACATCCCTTCTCTGAAGAACACCAACAAATTCGTAAATTGGATTTATGAAAATAAATATTTATAATTTTTTTAAACGTAATCTTTATTATTACTTTTTTTTGTTTTTTTTTCTGATGAGAAACAGTAATATTTATTTTTCTTTACAAATATTCAAAAAAATTAATAAAACCAATAATTCTTGAACAAAAGTAAACTTATTTTTTATCGGTATTTCTTAAAATAAAATTACATTTATGATGTTAAGATTAATATTCATTTAATATTATATTTAATTATAAATTTTCTAAAATTTAATATATATTAATTATCTTTAATCTGATTAACCAGATCCAATTTTTAATTAACTGTCACTTACTATGTTGGTATGAATTTTAATGTAATTAATGAATAGCCTGGGGTGCAGGAGAAATTCTTGGAGATATATGAAAAAGCCCCTGGTTTTAGCTACTCCTATCACAATTTTTGTATTTTTCTTTCTGCACCCTCTCTCTCTCTCTTTATGCTTTTTATTTATTTAACCTTCATTAATATGTTAATCTTCTTCCATTCCTTTTATCGTAACATTTTTATTTTTGAAAGTCTTCTCTATAACGATTTCTTTTTTAAAAGAATAGTTAAATTTTCGCAAATTAAAATGAATAGTTTAGAAAGTAATTTATAAACATTCTTTCATAGGATTTTCTTTCTTTTTTTCTTTTGGAAATCTTTCCCATTAGCCGTCTCTCTTCCTACACGTGGCCTCGAAAGATGATTCGTTTCACTGTACTACTAATATTTTATTATCTATTCTCACATGCATAAAACCTAAAAACGTAAAAAAAAAAGAAAAAAAGGAAGAATAAAAACTAAGATGGTTTTTTAGGTTATTTAATCAAAGGAGGAAAGTAATCATGCATATAAATGAACAAAAATGGTCAAAATTAACAAATAGTACTGATAAGAAAAAAAAGGAGAATCTGTTACATGGATCTGTAAGAGTGTAAGAGGTCCCTTTATTTCAAAACTTTTGACGAATTATTTTTCTAAAATGAGTCCCACGATAAAATATTTATCCAGTTTATTAATAGTATTTTCATTAAAAAGTTAATTTGACTCCATCTTTAACAAAAAATGACATAGTTTTTATTTATAAAATTCAAAGGGTTAACTTAATAAGTTGATACTCAATTCCAAATATGGTTGATAACACGTGTCCACTTGCAACTAATATAAGATTACATTAGAGAAGATCGAGAATAAGAAACATGCAAATTTTTTATTCCACTCCCTCAAAAACCCACCACAAAATATCTCATGATAACTATTTGCGACACATGTGTTTTTCTTGTCCATTCGTAGGAAATTTGGATAGGGGTTCAGAGTCTTCAGATTTCAGAATATCCAACCCAATCAATAATAACTCGCTAGGGAATAATACTTTACAACATGCTACAATTTCTATAACACCCTCATGCACACATCTAACGCTTTTCTCATCAACATTAGGTATTTATTAAAAAATTATAAAGATAAATAAAAGATAATTTCTGACAAGTCAAAAATACATATCTATTTTTACCATGAATTTACAGTATTAGCAAATAGACAAAAATGAATTACAAACTTTTTTAAAATTAATTTCGACAAATTTTATCGAAGGACTGATAATAATTTTACAAAGAACTAAAAAAATTATTGTGTGAAATAGCAAATACATTTTTCCCAAAGTAACAGTAAAGGAGACAATTTTCTTATGATAATAAATATAAATTGAATGGCTAATTTGGAAAGTACATTGTAATTTAACTTTTGCCGCGGAAGAGGCGCTTGTGTTGCAGTAGATACCAGGGAGGCGTAGTATGGTAGGATGATTGGAGTGTGATTTTAGATAGTAGAGGAGTAATAATAATAAGAAGAAGAATATTAGGATTGGTTTGGGGCAGAATCGGAAGCAATAGCATCGATCGAAAAATGCAATCGTTATCGTTAAGTGTGAGTCTGAGGAGTAGTAGTGCAGGGAATTTACTGTTGCTGGGTTCGGAGGCGAGAGTGAGAAGAAGATGTAGAAGTGTGGTCGTAGCTTGTGCTTCGGAGGGAGACAGTGGTGGCAGTAGCACTAGCTCCTTTCTTTCTCGGACCCAAACCTACGCTCTTCTCAAGCAACAGTTGCAAGTAGCTGCTAAATCTGAGGTTAGTTTAGTTTAGTTTAGTTGCTGTCTTGTTTTCTAAATCGGAGATGAACATGGCTTTTTTTGTTTCTTTTCTTCAGGATTACAAGGAAGCTGCCAGAATTCGAGATTCGTTGAAGTTGTTTGAGGACGAGGAGCCTGTGTTGCGTCTGAGGAGACTATTGAAGGAAGCAATTGCGGAAGAGAGATTCCAGGTGTCTAACCTATTATTTGAATTTTGTGCGGGATCTATCTTGATTTTTTCTAGTACACTCTCTATTATTATTAGGTAAATTTCACACCAGTCTCACCAAATAATCTGGACACACTCTCATGTCAAATTATTAGAGCATTTGGAGTGTAAGAATCAAAAGTTAGGTTAATTCAAAAGTTAGGTTAATTCTCCTCTCACACAAGAACTCCCTTAAATTCCTTATCTTAAATGTGAAAACTTCTTAAGTCCGAGTCTCTTCCATAGTAGTAGGCTAGCATAGAATCATCACCCTCCATCTCCTTATGGTGTTTGGGAGAGAAACATTACGTTGATTTTCATTAGTGCACCATGAGCAACAATACAAAAGACTTGACACCACCTTTAGTCCAAAATCTTAAGATAATAAGGGTATGAATCTTTTTCACTTATAGATAACTTAACTACAAAATACAAAACTCCAACTTGACACAATGCCTTTTTCCTTACCTGGAATATTTTCAATAAAGGGATCTACAAACCTACAACCCACAAACCGATCAATAGGATTAGCCATCAACTCATACAATTTATTCGGTAGTCCAACGAAGAGAAACACCTGGGAAATCATACAACATAGAATGGAGTATTATTTTGGTGAGGCAGGATTGTGCTTATGTGTAATGAAGAGTTGAATAAGCAAATCTTATTTGAATTTCATTTCCCTAAAGTGGGAGATCACGCTGGTGTTACCAAAACTACTGCATTTGTTTTCAATTTTGTTGGCCAAAATCCAACCTGACATAAGACAGTGTGTGGGTGGATGCTCCATTTGTCTATAAGCTAAGGTAGATCATGCTTTACCTTTGGGGTTATTAGAACTTTGCCCATTCATCTACATGTGTGGGAAGACATTGTTATGGACACATTTGCCTCATTCTCACTGGTATTCCACCATCATGGTAGCAGTAGATAGGCTGTCTACATTTGGGAACTTCATTCCTTTAAAGGCAGACTTTACTAGAAAAATAGTGGTTGAATCTTTTGTTACTAGCATAGTTGGACTCTATGGTTTCCTAAATCCATGGTTTCAGAATGTGATAAGAGTTTTTTTTAGTTCTTTTTACAACACCTCTTTAAAGCACAAAGTACCACTCCAGCTATGAGTTCTTCTTATAATCCACAAATGAATGGATAAACAGAAGCTTTGAATAAAACCTCAGAAATGTATCTATGATGTTTTGTCTATTATAATCCAAAGGCTTGGTATTCAATGTTACCTTGGACTCAATTTTGGTATAATTCTTCTATGCATCATAGGCTTGGTTTGTTTCCTTTTAAAGCTTTATATGGTAGAGATCCACCCTCTGTGTGCACTATGAAGCTCATTCCAAGGATCTTATTGTTGTCCAGGAGATTCTGCATGTTAGAGATGAATTGTTACAGCAATTGAAAGATAATTTAATAAAGGCTCAGAATTATATGAAACAGTAGGCAGATAAAAGGGGACAAATGCAATTAGAGGTGGGTGATTTTGCACTGTTAAAGCTTCAACCATATACATAGCATTCAGTGGTGTGACGCCACGCGTGTGCTACTTTGATCCATTCCCAATTTCGGCACACATAGGATCTGTAGTTTATAATCTCCACCTACTTGATACTGCCAGGATTTATCCTGGTTTCACATTTACTTACTGAAGAAGTTTAAACAAACATCCTCTCAACCATATGTTATTTTACCTCTTACCACGAACGAGTTGGGGCCTGCAGTTAAGGTTTTAAGTTATCATACTGTAATCCGTAATTTGCAACAAGTGCACCAGGTTCTCATTCAATGAGAGCAAACTGATAAAGATTACAAAGGTCTTTGAGCTTCTTACGGTTGAGAATCCAAGTGTGGGTTTAAATCCAACATTGGATAGATATGAGCAAGTTGGGCACCATATAAGGTAGAAGACCCATAAACTCATTGTCATAAAGTTAGATTAATGTTGGTGACTGGCTTAGACGAGTCTTTATATCGAAAGTTTTCTTGACGAAGGATCAGACAACTGTCTTCCATTAAGATACAACAACCCAAAAATTTAAAGACAAATAAGTTTGTGTTTTTCTCACTTTATATGTAATTCAATTTGTCTCTTTTTACATAATGTGGAACTCTAACGTTTATGTTGTCTTTTGGCTCGATTATAATTTTGGAACACAATTTTAAACTATTTTTTTTTATCATTTAAGATGTAAATATTATTTCATTTGATGTACATAAATGAATATCGTAAAATTCCACTAATGTTTGAAAGAGAAAATCGTAATCATAGTCAAAATAACGTGAAAGTGTACATTCTTTTCCAATTGGTTTCAAATTATTATATTGTTGGTCTGTAACCCAGTTTTCGAAAATTCAATAAACACTGTTTCTTTCAATATTCAGTTCCACCATTAAATGGCGTGATATGTACATATCTCAACTTTCATATGTCTACATTCATTTTCTTTCTAATCCTCTATCAGATCAGCTCTCCTCGCATCTTTCACCTTGACTTTACAAAACGTGACTTGTACTTTTATGTGTATTTGTTAGTTTTACACTTGGACACCTTTTCCTCTGTCTTTCCAGGATGCCGCTAGTTATCGTGATGAGCTAAAAAAAATTGCCCCACACTCTCTTTTAAAATGCTGCAGTGATGCTACAACTTTGGTATGATCCCTATTTCAATTACATACTTTTGTCTCCTAAACAGGTCTTTATTCTCTAGTTAAATTAGAAATACGATTAACTAGTAAAGCAACTTCCCTTTTTTAAGCAATCTTTTAAGTTGATTGTATTGGTAGAATAATTAGTTATATACCATGTGTTCAGAAATGGAAATGTTGAGTATCTCTGTTGGAATAATTTGTATTTGATGATTTCTCCATAAGTTTCATAATACCAGTTAGGTGTCTGTTAGTGAGAAAGTTAGTCAGTAAGGTTAGTGGGCTGAGATAGTTAGAAGAAATTAGGCAAGTTTCCTATAAATAAATATAAAAAAAGAAGACTTTGAGAGAGGGACTTATCTTATCATTTGAAAGGAAATTAGGGCGTTTGGACACAAGAAGGTGCAGGACTCTGCAGTGCTGTAAATGGAGAAGATTCTGTATTCTTTGTTGTAAAATAAAACCCTAGATTTCTATCAGACCTTTTACTATTCCTGTTGTCGTGGCTTTTTGTAATATGGTACATCTTCTAATTTAGTTAGCATTAGCAATGTTCAGTAAAAAAACTATTTATTTTCCTTCAAAGTCTTGAAGGAAAAAAAATGCTATTGCTGAATTCATGAGAAACAGAATACTTTACACACCAAAATTAATTGAAATTATTAACATTAATTGTGATTTATTCAGGGAATTAGGGTTCAAGTTAGGAGTGTATATATAGAGGGCAGAAGTCAGCCTTCAAAGGGGTTATACTTCTTCGCATATAGAATAAGAATTACCAATAACTCAGACCACCCTGTTCAACTTCTTAGAAGGCATTGGATTATAACTGATGCTAATGGGAAGACGGAAAATGTCTGGTGAGTTAATCACTCTTCTCTTTTCCTATGTTGTTATTCTTCCAAAGTTTTGTTTTTTTACTTTAAACTCATGTGGCACATAGTTCTTGGCAAAACACAGTTACTTCGATACTGGTAACCCACTTAATAAAAAAAGAACGTTGTTGTTGAAACTTAAGGGGATATAAATTCAAAATAACTTCTGTACTTTATTTTCCACATGACAGGGGAATTGGAGTTGTTGGTGAACAGCCGTTAATACTTCCTGGGAATAGTTTTGAATACTCTTCAGCCTGCCCACTGAGCACACCAAATGGGAGAATGGTAAGATTTACTTTTGTTGTTGCAATTTCCTGGGATAATCAGAAGCATGAGATATTTCAATACTTTAGGTATTATGCAATCAAATTCAAATACAGTACAATAGTTTTGATCCACATGTATTACAATTGTGCAATTTTGGTCTTCCGTTTCCCATGGCCTAAATTGGATTTTCTTGATAGTGGATTCCTACAATCTTGGTCTTTCCGTCAATCTTTTATTAAATATTTAACAGATATTTTAGATGTTACACTAAATGTTAACGTGGTGATGTGCGTATTTATACTTTTGGTTTCGCTGTGATCATTCATGGTTGCAATTTCAGAAAGATCAAGAGTATAATCAAGATACATAAAATGTGTCAAGGGTTGACAACAAGCCAATTGAATGTTGTCACGTTCTAAACTTGTTAAATATTTAACGAAAGAAAGACAGAAAGACCAAAATTATAATGAGAAGGAGAAAAACACCTGATATCCTCATTCCTTTTATTTACGTATTCTCTCAAGATTGATTTGTTTCAATCAAATATATATTGCACTAAACAGGCCAGAACTGGGTTTCTATAAACATACATGGCACTAAGTTTGAGTGGATGCAACGCTGCCATGTTTTCAAACCTAGCAACTGTCATTAGTTGCATAATCAACTATCTTTCCATGGGAAAAAATAAAGCAAAATTAGAAGCATTGTTTTGACATGCTTCAGTCAGGGTGATTGGTTCATGGATGCATCCTATTTTTAAAAGTTTCAAAGAATACTTTTAACATTAATATAGATTGAGTTGGTATCATGATTTTAGCATGCAACACTGGTAGTTTCTTCATCAGAATGGAAATCGGTGGAAAAATGTAATTTAAGCTCTAAATGATTTAGATTTATTGTTTGCATTTGCTTGTTTTATTCGAGATGCATTTCCACTTTGGAGGATTTCCAGATGCGTCATCATCACATCGCACATAAAACCAGGGTTTTGTATCATAATGCAGGAAGGTGACTATGAAATGATCCATGTCGAAAGAGTAGGCTCACGATCATTCAATGTGGCCATTGCCCCGTTTTCTCTCTCTCTTCTTGGAGATGACGAAGGTTGTAATATTTGAAACTGAACTACAGCATCACCTTCTGCAACATGTAAATATTTATCATTCTCATCGCCGGTCTTCAAGCAGTCTATTTGCTTTACTAAATGCAAAATATTCGATGGTTACGAATAAAATTATCAGCATATATTTGTATTTTATTGAATTGATGTGCAGAAAACTCAAGAAATCAGTGTCATACTTCGAATCTAATTACAGTTTTTCTAAATATATTTTCATAAGTTTAATGTCGGAATAATTAATATGCTCTTGAAAATTTAATTCCGAAAACTAAATTTCTATCGACAGTAGGAATTTAAAATTTGAAAAACAATTATGTGTACTTCGATTAAAGATAATTTTTAAACTTGATAAATGGTAGATTTAGATAAAGTCGATGATGCACGAAAAAAAAATCCCGTAACTTAGAAGCTGACCCAACGAGACCCAATTATTCATGGGATTCTTTTTACTGAATTATTTAAGTGAATTAGGTTCCTCTTTTTTCCAAAGTTAAACGAACAAGTTTTTATGAGATGAAATCAGAAAACTTTACTTTGACAGAAGAAGCAAGAATTAAAGTAAACAATGAATTTTGTTACACTTTTCAGATTGCTAGTAAAAAAAGGGAGAAAGTATATTCTTTGCTGAAATAATGAAGAAAAAACAATAAACGATTGTGAGGTTCTTACTTATTTAACGTGCCAACTCCCGCTACATAGGGATTTGGACCAGGGGAAAAAAATCTAAAAAGATAAATGTATGAACATGCAAAACATGTTTGATCAATTCACTCAATGTTTCGGCCGAAAAAACCATCAATTTGTCGGCTGGAGAGATTAGTAATGGATATACATAGATGAGGTTTGAGTTGCGTTTTTTTCCCTTTTTTTTTTCTTGAGTTTAAAGCAATAGTGAAAAACAAAACGAAAGAAAAGAGAGAGGGAGTCTTAACTTACACTAGCATTAATAAAAGGAAAAATTAGGAGATGAGTTTTTACCTTAACTTTATGCTGGAACCTTTTCCTTTTTCCTTTTGCTTTAGCTAAGAGAATTTTGTTGACATATGAGCTTATTGGGTAAATTCATAGCGAGCTTGTCTGAGACACATTAAAACACTACACACATTGTGTAATTTAGAATTTTTTTTTCTCTTTAGTTAAACTCGTTATTAATGTTGTTCTTGTTTGCATTTTGGGAATTAAGTTGGGTCGAAAAACCAATTTTTCATAACAGCCAAACCAATGTAACACTTTAATTTTTAATAATACCATTTTGGTGCAATATATAAGTTAATGGGGAACGGCAAAAGAACTACCTTAAATTATTATTGTTTTGCTCAGAGCAAAGTTCTTATGCAATAACTAAAACAAAATGTATTTAATCAATTTGTATGCTTGGTTCATATAAAATATTTAAATTTTTTCATTCGAACCCGAACTTAAAAGAATTACTTATTAAAACAATATGTGTAAAAAAAAAATCTAAGAATTATTCATAATTTAATATTTATGATTAGTTGAACCCTAAATTCATGCATCTTATGGGTGTGCTGTGTATATTGAGAAGTGAATTCACTTCTCAATGCACCATCTAATATTACATTAGTATAGTACTCACTCTTGAAAGTTACTACATTCACCACATTTTACACCATAACTCACACATCATAGTCTTATAAAATCTTAAATCATCACACCATGTCATATACATGCCTATCTTACTTCAATCCAAAACATCATATATCAATCAATCAAATATTATATGATTCTATTTGAACATTAATAATATATCATTTATTCTCTATTGCATAAGTCTAATATTTGTAAGGCCCCATTTTTATTTCTGCCCTAAAGTTAGTGGGCTGCCCTGCAACAGTGGGCCTAAAGGCTGGCCCATGATATAAGAACCCTTAGTGTTGTCCTAATTTCTCATTTCATTCACTTTCAGAAAAGAACCAGCCGTCATCCCCTTGCTCTCACGTGACGCTCTACTAGGGTTAGGATTCTGCCGTCTTCGAGCTAGTTCGAGGTCGTTTCCTACTCCATGTAAGTACTATGCTAGCCATTCTCGTCTCCATTGTTCCTTTTCGTTTCTTCCCGTTAGGGCTTCCAAGTAACCCATATCGTGCTCTTGTTTCTCTATCCTTTCAGTTCTTCCATTCTCTTCTTGAGCTGTTGTGCTCGTGCGTTCGGTGTCGAGGGAGTGTTGGGTCGCTTGCTAGCTATTCTAGGTACGGGGAAGCTAGAATCCTTTGTTTGTTTGGTGCGAGTATGTTGTTTTGTGTG
>Ga0099822_1003111_pt1 | contig 21135 bp, 7 predicted proteins | sample CowpeawhiteBW_FD_76839 | JGI IMG/M metagenome (GOLD analysis project Ga0099822, IMG submission 76839) | Root nodule microbial communities of legume samples collected from California USA - Cow pea white BW | ecosystem: Host-associated > Plants > Roots > Nodule | place: USA: California | collected...
AAACCGATCACACTCATGATGATTTCGGTCTGAATGTCGTCACGAGTCCTGACGATTTACCCTATTTTACTAAAAAAAACTCAACGTTCTCTATTTTATAATTAAAGGTTTTACAAAAAAAAAGCCTTTTTGTGTCCGTATCTTTTATCATTTTTTAAAAGTGTATTTATTGATAGAAAAATAATACTATATCAACTAAATTTTAACAATTTTTTTATAATTTGAGATAATATCTTTTAAGTAAAATTTATAATATTATTTTCCTTATTTATTATATTTTACATCATTTCATTTTAAATGTCATTTAATTTCATTATTATTTTTTAATTATTATTTGTTATATATAAGTATCTAATTGTAATTTGATAGCATTAAATTGTTATACTAACTCGCTCTAACAATAAATAATATCAAATTATGAACGAAGTGAAACAAAATAAAATAAAAAATGTCGGCACAATATTTGTTTTCAATTTCTTAACATCAGTTTTTGATTCATGTATCAGTTTTATCACCATCTGAACTTTTGAGTAGGATATGACTCATTAAGCTAAGTATGAACACAAATTGAAAAAGCTTTTACGTCTTCTCTTTAAATTTCTTTTAGATTCCCACTGTGTTTACCATGAATCACAACTAAAATATGGTTTCGTGTCTTCAATGAGTAGCAGATGGCCAATTTATATACCGAAAGTGTGATAAACATTGTTTTAAAAATTTTCAAATAACTTACAAGTTGAATACACTAATGTTATTTTATTATGTAATATAAGGGTCAAAGTTTGACACCTAATAACAATTATTTATGTCCTTTGAAAATAATACTCCCTTGTAAATCAATATTAATTTACATATGGATTTCAAGCTATGTATACTTAGACTATAGTCACGTTTTAGTGAACTTAAAAACTCTTCTTATAAAAAAAATCTATTATGAAGTGTTTATCTCAAAACTAACAAAACATGAACACTATTAAAGCATTGACAATGCAAATTAATAAAAGTATTTATTAAAATTAAAATGTATTATAATGATTAATTGCTTTCAAATGCTGCAATTTTGATTGTATATTGATTTATTGTGTAACTCTATCTTTTAGGATGTTGAGATCTTATTGACATAATTGTGTTCTTTTTATTCGAGAATGAGATTATTGTAAATTTTGCTAATAATTTAGTTTGTGATTTGTGCTTGTAGATGTGATTAAATATGGAGCTCCAATGGATGATCTAGGATTTACAGATTTATTTTGCAATTAAAATATACCAAAATTTAATATTTAGATGACTACAATATACACATAATAATAATAATAATAACTCAATTAAATATATAACGATCATCATATAAATTTATAACGATCTTGAAACTCAATTAAATATAAAAGAGAAAATATATTCCTTCTTTTCGAAAGTGTTTATTACGACACATTTGTTTGTCGGCATGTACATCCAAATTAACAGGGAACTTACCAAAGTCAATACCATTGTGTCTTCACAAAATCTTCTTGCAATTGATGCATGATAGAACTTTCGTGGAAAAAATGAAGCAACAACTGAACATCTCAAAGTAAAGCACCCAGCTTTTGCTTAATACAATGCTCTACAGAATAAAGTGTTGATTTCAAAAGTCATTGTGAAACGTTTCATTGTTCAAAATTGCCAAATATGTTGTGTATTTACGAAACAGCTTTGAGTTGAACAAACGTCAATGAAGCTTAATTAATCTAGTTTATAAGAAAAAGCTATGCAAATTTGTGTAACTAAGTTCAAAAATTAGTAGTTAAGCGTGTTATAAATTTAACTAAAGAGTGTCTACCTCCACCAATTGTTGCTTCTCAACAGAGCATCTGTATTTCGCGACGAACATTATTGGAACACCAGGAATCTGCCATACAGAAATCCAAATATCAAAACAAACCAAACATGAAAAGTAAAAAATGACGTTACCTTCCGAATTCTACTCTTCAAGTCCCGATCACATGTTGCAACAATGTAGCACTTGTGCCTGTTGAGATTTAAAAATATCACAATCCCAAATGATAGGAAATTTACAAGGTTCAAACAAATCCCAAATGAACAAAAAATAAATGAAAATTTGTTTTTCCATTCCTCAGGATCGTAATTCAAGTAAAAAGAACAGTAAATAGACTAATTCTCATCCAGCCTGAAGAGTCATTTAGCAGTAATCAAATTGCTAAACAAGGCCGTTGCAGCATAGGTATCTTCATTAGTATTCTCTCAAATTGAGGATCCTTGGCAATCATGTTATGCATAAAAGGGACAAATAAAACGATAGTAATATAAATTCTTTCCTCCACTAGATTAAGAGACAACCTTCGTAAATTTGTTTAAAGAGATATGTTTTTCCCTTTCTGATTAATTCAAATTTGTACCTGACCCCCTACAGATATATCTAAGAGAATTTGATAAAAGATTGTGTTGTGTGAGAAACAGACAGACACTAAAAAATCTGCCATAACTGAAATGCTTTAGTATTTTTATCCCGTAATAGTGTTAGTGTTAGACCATGAGCGTCATATGCATATTAGCGCATGCCATCTACATACAGTTGCAAACATATCACATACTGCAAATTTGAACAGTGTATTCCATGGAAATTTGCGTATGTATAACCAGAATGATCATTTGTTTATTAGAAAGAGAGAAACGAAAAGGTATATATTAAGGCAAAACAAAGCACACTCACTCTAATCTAAAATTGGTATCCACCAAAATCCCGTAAGAAAAGCAAGTTGCCGCAGAATGACTAGGACTAAATAATACAAATTTAAACCAACAGAGAAAGGGAGAAAGCAATAGATTCAGGGCCAATTAAAAGGGGGGCTAGGAGTGAGAATCGAACCTGACGTGTCTCTGGGTAACTTTTCCTTCATAAGATTTTTCTTTTCTGAGTTAAAAACCTCTTCTTCGTAGCTCAATTAGATAGGATTTCAAGAATTGACAATAGAACAAAACCAAGCACAATGAAGGAACCAGCATTCGGTGAGAGAAAGAAAAACCTAACCTATAGATTTTCCTGGAAGTGACAACCTTTCACAATAGCAAACTTTGGTTCCCTTTTAGCTTTACCCATCATCAGCGCAGAGAAAGGGCTATATTATCCAAGACCCAGGCCAGAACCATATCAATATCAAATATTACATTTAAATTCACAAATGTAACCACCTCCCAAATTACCTATTTTATTAAAACACCATAAAAATTGAATTGAAATATCAGAATACAATGAATAAAACACAGCAGATTCAGTTTCTTAGCATAGCATCGAAACTGAATGAGCCCACTTCATGAAACGGTGTTCATGATCAGGTTTTCAATGAATTCACGTGAGTTATTGAAATTGAAAGAATCTAACTACAAGCAAGCAATAATAAAGTTCGGAACTTGGTAAGATTGCGATGCTTCTAGTGCATGTGTAGAGCATCCAACAAAACAGAAAAAAAAAAAAAAGCAAACAAAATACCATTAATGAAAAAAAATTCAGTAGGCAGAAGCTTTAACTTGACAGCTGAAGGAAGAGAACCTGCATGGGTGAGACCATTGGCACGTGAGAAAGTGAGACCGAGTGCAGGTTTGCCATCAGGGGTGGATAGATTGGCTGTCCAACAGTCGATGGAAGAAGAAAAATAATATGAAGGACCAATACTAAACCGATTCACTTGTTACAAAACAAGAGAACTTGATAAAATATTGAAGAAAAATATAAAACATAATACAAATACAAAAATGGAGAAATCCAGTTCTTACCTTAGTTGTAATCTAAGCTCATAGTCACAAAATGAAGCAAATAAGATAAACAACAATGGTAATGCAGAGGAGTGTAGATTTGAGAGATACGAGTAGGTCATCTTATGAGCATGGCTAGGCAGTGTCATGGCTAGGCAGTGTCATTGTGCAAGCCCTCTGACTGTGTCTAACGATAGACTAATATATATTACAATAGATAAAGGACTAAAATAAACCCATTAGTAGGGAGGTGTTACCAAAATAAAGTCAGCTTAGATGAGTAATTTTTCTAGGTATTTTGAATAAATGGTGTTAACATGGCAATCTTGAACTCCAAACACCAACATACTTGCAAATAATTATTTTGGATGATTACATAAAGTTACTATCAAAATCAAATTTATATATCTATTAAATGTTAAGTATAAAAAATACTAAATAAATTTTTGTGGTGCCAATTTCTAAACAAATTAATTTTGGAGGTACCAAAAACTAATAAAATCCTATTTTTAATCTATTAAATTGCCACTCTGAAATAATATTTTTCACTTCTTTTATATTCTTCTTCAACCCAACCAAACTATGGAACTAATTTTACTTAGGCTTAAACGTAAACGTTGTTAAAGGGTTAATTCAAAGCCGATCCTTTCCTCCCAAGCTTCAAGCTATAACAAAATTGAAAGCATTGTATGCTTGTGTTGTGGTATTTGGTAGGTACCATTGCATCATTATGACAACAATTATATCCCCTACCAAGTAAAGAAATGGCCTGCTAGAATATATGTTTAATCATGCAAAATCTCAAAGCAACATCCAGACAAAATAAAAGATGGTCTTATGACAGATTTCTGCAATGTTAAAATAGTGTTTGGTAAGGAGAAATTGCACTCCACAAACATAGATTATCTTTTGACTGTGACCTGAGATATTGTCAGAGTTGTATGCATAAAAAAAAGACAACTCAAGGAAAAAAACAATAAGAGAGCTCAGAAACATTATCTTCATTGACCTGTGTGCGATGACCAACAATTGACCCACCCAATTGGACAGAATTTTTCACCAAAGCCCTTTTGAATGTGCAACAGACAGGAAACGAATCTGAGTCTAAACCGTGGCAGGGTTCTATTCTACCAGTGGTACTTCTTGATTACATATTCTCGTCTAATATTTAATATCTGTATAACATTGCAATGAACACAATGGTCTAGCTATCCTTTGTTGCCAAAGAACTAAATACACGAAATAGACTAATTTGGTAATTGGTAATATTAGGGTCCAAATGACAGGCAATGTTAATTTTAATAGCTAATTGATTAAGAATTGTCAATTGTCAAATTTGATCTTGTGTATTATTATGAACCAAATTCATTTGTGGTGTTGAACTTATAGACTAGAGTGATTTTAGTGCAAAACAAAATGGGGAGAAATGGTATTTATGCTTTTGAAATGAAATATTTCCAAGAAATATACATCCCCTTTACTAAAATTTATCAAGGGAGCTTGGTAAAAAATACATATCTGATATTTCCTTACACTTGACAAGCAGCATTGGCTAATCACTTTACCCCAGTCAGAGTAGTTTCGGCGTATCCCTCGTCTAGATGATTTTTGAGGATGTTCCTAAGGTACTCTACTTGTTCAAACGCCCCTTGAGTTTCCTCCCACTGTAAGAAAGAACACTATCATCAATAAATTCTTTTGTGACAAATCAATATCCTATCAATAAAAAACACTTAAATTGTATGGCTGAGGAACAACTCCTACCCTGGAACTGAGCGTTAGAGAGGTAATATGTTTTTTATACTCAAAATGACAATTTAGGATGCATCTGGGGTGAACTTGATTGGTTATTCCTAAACAAAATTTAGAATAATGAAAGGTTTATGATAAAATGTTTCTGCTGGGTGCAATTTGAAAGATAATCACTACAACAGTATGCCAAAAGGCATTTACATTGCCAAGAATAATATTTTTCAAACAATACTTTGTTTTGTATCCCGCATGTGTGCTAGTAAAGATGTGAGTTAAACTATGACAGCTTCACAGATATATGGTTTTTTTTTTTTTTTAATTTTGTATGAGAAAAATACCAGGGAATTAGTAGAAGAGATATGTCTGATCTAAGAAATAAGAGATCTTACCTCCAGATGGGATACAGATGCGACTTTCCAACCACAAGCAGTGATGTATCGACGTTTTAACATGGTATGTCCTAATGGAACACCTAATAGGCAGAGATATAAAATAACAAACCATTAGCTAAGATTCAACTAGATCTTATAGAACAGAAGGTTACAAATTTGACATACACAAACCAAATACACACCAGTATTTCTCGAGAAGTGAGTTGGACCATCAATCTCCAAAGCAAGCTTCTTATCAACAAGCACAGCATCCAAAGTGTAACCATCCACAACATATTCTTTGACCCATTCCAGGCCAGTGCTTATGAGTAGGCGTCCAACCTCTTTTTGAAATGATGAAGTTATTTTCTGATTAAACCTTTTAGTTTTTCCAGCAAGGGCAACTTTCTCCTCAAACTCACTACATAATGACAACTGAAGATGTGGGAATTCAAGCTTCAAGCACTGGTTTACAAGATGAACTTGAGAAGCAAACATCATATCCTCCCTGTAAAACTCTGAAACCCTTTGCTCCTCATAATCGCAGAGAGTTTTCCAGACATGAGAGAAGAAACTCCTATCCATTTGTCCAAAGACCGCATAGGACCAAGCTATTGTCCCAAGCTGGTCCCTCGTTAAAGTGAGTACAGGAGAGCTCAGAGATCCATTTGAGGCACCAGTTCTGTCAAAACTGATTTGTTCATCATTACTCGATGTCTTTTCACTTGTGCAACCTCTCAATTGGCAACTATCTTTGAAGACTATGTCTAAAGAATCAAATACAAGGTCAACTGGCTCATATAGCGAAGCAAAAGCCCATAAAAGTTGAGCTAGCTCTTGTTCTTGAAAAGTGTGAATTATGTTTGAAGCCCTTTTCGACAACTCTGAGAAAAGATCAGGAGCAGAATGCTGCATTGCAGCAAAGGCACCTGCTATATTAGCAATGTTTTGGGAGTTGAAATCCCCAACCTTGGTCAGTGCAACCTCTGCAATTCTATCCATTTCTGAAAAATAAAGCAGTTCACCTCCAATTTTGGACAGTGCCCAAGATATGTTAGAGATTCCTTGAGCAGAGCACTCAGGTAAGGCTGTCATCGCAACACTCACAAGCATAGACATCTCTTTTTGTCGAGCAAAAGCCAATCTTCGAGTTCTCGTCATAGTAACCTTCTCCATATTCTTAGCAATGCGATGAAGAGCAGTGGCAATGTTCAATGGGGACAGAGGAGAAGGGCTTAGGCCTTTTGCAACCGCAACAATTGTTTCATAAGTTATCTCTAAAACATCATCTGCAGTCTGTGCTTCAATGATTGCTTTATTCAAGTTGACTTCTTTTCTATGATCAGATGGCCCGGAGAATTGAGAAAGCCTATTGACAAATTCTTCCTTTGCTTTTTCCTTCTTTTCTATAAACAGTCCATCAGAAAACATACTCACTCTCCTTTTCAAATCGTCAACATCATTCAGAGGTTGGATAGGCTGTGGGAACTCTTCCTCCAAGCCAAAGTCAAGATCTTCGATATTCTCAATTTTCTTTACTATTTTCTTCTTGCTTTCCAACTTCTTCTTGTCCTTCTTTTTCTTCTTAACCGTAACCAAATCTTCAATCAGATGACCCATGCCCCTTGCTTCAATTGATTTCAGGGCCTTCTTTCTGGCCCTCACACACCAATCCATTTCATCAGTTTCTTCAAGCAACTTTGACCTCTGCACTTTTTCCCTTTTCTTAGTGGGAGCCCGGTAACCAAACGGATCAACTTCCCCAAGAAACTCAGATTCCCACTCCACATTAGATTCTTCTCCATCACCACCATTATCCAGTGCATCAACACCAGCTCTCCGGGAACTAGCGCCAGTGTCTCTACCAAATTGTGTGCAATTACTTCTCAGGGTGCAGGATTCAGGTTTTCGATTTAAACTCCCAGTTCTAGTTGTAACCACTGGGAAAGTATAACCAAGTCTCGGAGTGAAACCAAAGGGTTTTAAGCAACTTTGGTTAAGCAAGGAATTCAATAACCCTTCCATACCTCACCTGAAGAAAACAAATTCAACCAAATAGGTTTGACCATGCAACTAAACAAAAAGAAGAACACCACTAAAATTCAAATATCATCCATAACTATTCAAAGGACAATAACACCAAGTGAAACAGGGAAAACAATAAAAAAAAAAACAGCCTCTGGTTAGAAATTATTTCTATGAGCAGATTTTGAGATGAAGGGAAGAAAAAAGAAAAGCAAAAAGAGAGGGATACCCCATTCCCTACCTTCGAAGAGAAGGAGAAATTTCAAGTTGGTCTCGCTCTCACTCACTCACACACACACACTCTCTTTCTCCTTTTGCAACTGACGGCTGGAGTGCAAGAGAGTGGCTCCTTCTTTGCTGTTCAAGTTATCCTCTAAAGTGGTTGTTTCTCACGGGTATGGTTCCATTAACCTTAATTAGATCCTAATCTAGGTTTTAAACATATTATATTGCTATTGTAAGAAATCTAACTATGGTTCTTAATTCATGTTTTATATTTCAGGATAAATATATTTTTTTTCACTCTTCCTAAAAATTAGAATTAGTCTTTATTGAAAATTTTAAATCAATAATTTAATTAAAATAATTAAATTCACATACTTTTAAAAATAAAAAATTAAATTAGTTTAAAATTTAAAAAAAAAAATTAATTTCAATTTTTAATATATTTAATTCTATATTTAGAGATTATGATAATTAAATATAGTTAAGAAGGTTCATTAGAATCAATTAAAAAATAATCGATCAAAATCAATTTTTTCTATAGTTCAGATTAAAAATAAAAAATCCAACAAATTTATCTGTGTGAATCAGTAAAACCAGTGTACACACTGTTTAAATCATGAAGTTGAAATTTAGTTCATATAAAAAATACTATATACACCGTTAAATTCTTGCTGGTTCTATTTGTTTTGCATCACTGGATTAGAGAACTAGAAGAAGAGTAACTTGGTTTCATTTATTTTAATCCAAGAAAGTTACGAAGCGGGTTTAAATGAAAAAAAAAGGATGTGGTTTCTCCCTGTACCACAAAAACATTCTTCAGTATCCCCAAAACATTTTTTAAATTTCGTCTTTGCCCCTCATTTAAAATTTCTTCAATAATCCACCCACCCTTGCACTCCCAAACGTGCAACCCCAAAGAATACCCACCCAGCACCCCAAATTAATATCCAGATCCTACACCTTTTGACTTAACCCTTTTCCCTTTCTCTTGCGGCACACTTCATCTACTCCACTCTGCATTGAATTTTTCTTCCATTTGCATCACTCTTGTATCATAATGTTTTTGTGTTTTTTTGTCCAGTTCGGTTTTGTATACATTTTTTGTTTCTGAAAATGGTTACCGTAGAGGTTGACATCTGCTTCAAAGAACTCTATTGCATATGTCGACATCCATTTCACTATTTTTTTTCGTTTTCTGCTCATTGCGGATGTCGACATCCACTTTGCAAATTCGAGTTGCCGACATCAGTTTCATTTTTTTTACCATTGTGGATGTCGACATCCGTTTCACAAATTTGAATTGCGGATGTCGACTCCATTTCGTTATTTTTTTGTTTTTTTGCCATTGCGGATGTCGACATCCGCTTCAGAGATTCAAATTGTGGAAGTCGACATCTGTTTCCTATTTTTAATTTTTTTTCCAAAATGTTGGCTTACGAATAGTTTGACCACGTAGTGGCGAAGAAGTAGTCTCTGGTGGTGGTTTGTGTAAGATGATTACATGAGTTAGTGCTACTTTCCCAAAAAAGAAAGAATCAACTTTCTCTTATCAAACCTTGTAAACATTGGTTTCAGTTATCACGATTCTTTTGAATATCATATAAAAGAAGAAAACCAAATTCTGCATAATCTTGAATCTCAACACACTAATTCATGCTCAATATTTTTGTGTCGACATCTGTACTACCCAAAAAAACAAAAAAAAAATAACCAAACGGATGTCGACATCCGCAACACAATTTTCTGAAGTGGATGTCGACATCTGTAATACAAAAAATCAAAAAAAATTATGAAACAGATGTTGACATCCGTAATATGAAAAAAAAAGAAATGGATGTCGACATCCACAACACAATTTTTTGAAGCGGATGTCGACATCCGTAATACAAAAAATAAAAATAAAAATACGAAATGGATGTCGACATCCGTAACACAATTTTCTGAAGCGGATGTCGACATTCGTAATACAAAAAAAAAGAAACGGATGTCGACATCCGCAACATAATTTTCTGAAGTGAATGTCGACATCTGTAATACAAAAAAAAAAAGAAATAGATGTCAACATCTGCAACACAATCTTCTGAAGTGGATATCGACATCCATAATACAAAAAAAAAAATTAAGAAACGGATGTCGATATCCACAACTCAATTATCTAAAACGGATGTCGACATCCGCAATGATAACAAAAGTAAATTTTGATGTATATCAGTGATAACAAGGTAGAAGCAAAGAGCTTGAAGCACAGATGGAAGAAACAGCTTGAAGCACAAATGGAAGAAACAACTTGAAGTAGGGACCACTGGGACCACAGGTGGGAGCTTGAAGCACAAAGACACAGGAAGCACATAGCACCACAAATATTGGGAGGAAATGGACACTGAAGAAAACGAAACGGGAGGAAAGTTGGGGGTGCAGGCACTCACAGAAATAAAAAGAAGACGACCGATAACAACGCAATAAATTTACTTTCACTGCTTTCAACCACCAAGATAGGTAAAATTAATTAGAGACAAAAATGTAATTATTAATGATAAAGAAGAAAGGTTGAGGGTGCAAGGAGAAACCCCAAGAAAGGAACGAGGTAACACGCCAATCTGTCAGCACACCCATTAATAATACGGGTCAAACTATTCAACCTGCCAGCAGACCAAAAGAATTGCATTGGCCCGTTTACATGTCCAATTGAATGGTACTATTTGCTAGAGATCAAACTAAATCCATAACCTATAAAAAGATAGCAAGCTAGCTATACATTAATACATTAGATATAGAAGATTTTTCCAAAATCGTTATTTTGAATTCAGATAAAAAACATTTTAAAAAATGTTAATATATTTAAAAAAAAATACATTATTACAATTTAAGAATTTAAATATTAAATTCAAATAGGTCAAAATTTATTAACTTAAAACCCATACGTTTTTAATTTTTTTAACCTAAAACGATGAATTGAGTTAACTTAGACTCAAACCATACAAAAATATGTATGTCTTACATCTATCAAGTAAATAATAATAATAAGAAAAAAACATTTACATTATTTGTTTTGTTGTATAAATTATAGTTTCTATAGACTAGACACCACAGAAAAAAGAGAGCTCAGAGTGTGCATTTGTTTCATCTATATTTTTGAGATGAACACTGACAGACTCTTCACTCAAATGCTTTTATCATCACAGCTCTCAGAAATGTGCACCAGCCGGGAATCGAACCCGGATCTGTACCGTGGCAGGGTACTATTCTACCACTAGACCACTGGTGCTTTTGACTTTTATTGGAAAACATTTTATATATATATAATCTAAGAACATCAAATTTGTTTGAATACAATAAAGTATATAAATTATAAATAATAACTCCAGTTATGCTGAAATAATCTAGAATATCTATTTTCATAATCAAATATTTAATATTTTACAATTTTTTTTTTTATAAAAGATGTTTAACAATTTTATAATGACGCAAATTTTGATTCCAACCAAAAGGCAAAGCATTGATTCTTTTCTTCAGATTTTATACTTAGTTTAAACCAAACCAAACTTAATTACATTTTACATTTTTATGTTTAATTCTATTTAATGAAAAATAAAAAACAAACTTGAACCTCTATTTTAGTTTGTATTTGACATGATTTTGTCTCTTAAAATATCAATAATTTGACTAATTATCGATCGATAATTTGATTTAATACAATTAAACACTATAAATTTAAACTTTAATTGTTATTATAACTTTTGATTTCATTAGTACTGCTCTAATACCTAGTTTAGTTTTAAATAATTAATTTCTATGTTTTCATTTGATTTTTTTTAGTTTAGTTAATAGATTATTACACATACTATATTATATAAGTATGTTTAGTTACTTTGTTATAAGGACAGAGTTTTTAAGGATGAACACTTAGCCATGAAATATAATTTGTCACTTCCACAACACAGAGACTTAAATATTTTCAAACCAACTCCATCAATTATGTGCTTGCTTCCACAATCACTAAATGTCCTTTCCTCAGTGATTTTTTTTCTTTTTTTTGCTTACTTGTTGCTTCAGAATCTGAAATAACATTTTTCATATATTTATCTAACCAAACTCAGGTAAATTTTATGTATTAAACTAGGTTTATTTTATTTAAATAAATAAGAAGTCGTGTATGAGTTCAATTCATTTTGCATTTAGTGTTTAGTATGTCTTCTGTATTAGTATGGCACAGAAGTCGTGCACCCTAAGCATAACTTCAATTTCTTTTTATTTTAAAAATAATGAATTTGTGGAAATTTCTCGGGACTTTCTCAACTATCACAATAAACATCGTTGTAATCGACCACAACTTCTATTGATCAAATTTTCGCTGACAAAGTTGTATAAAACAGTTTTGTGTTGTATTTTTAAGTTGAAAAGTTGTATAAAACATGTAGATTAATCTATATTAGGATGGATTGATAATTTAATTTGGGTAACATACATATTTGTCTTAGATATGTATTTGTATGTGTATTACATACTTTATTGATACTTATTAATAAAATATGTAAACTCTAAAAGAGTAGTATTATTATGATGTCAATGATTTATAATTTTTTATTTTGATAATATTTAATATATATTATTTTAATTTGTATTCAAACGATAATAATAACATATTTATTATATTTTTATATTTATTTTTCAATACACATATATCATGTGTTGTAACGTCTCAATTAAATGGATAATATCAATTTAAACAAAATGCCACATATAAAATAATATCCAGAGAGTGCGGGAAAAAGGTAAGGAGACACACAATACCCCAACCATGTTCATACAAAAGAGAGGATGCACTATACTGCCTAACCTAATTAAAATGAATCAACAAAACACAAGTTCTCGTACAGAAAGATAATCTAGACAATAAAACTTCTTCAGCTGAAGGCTCCCTAGTGAGCCCCATACCCGTCCATAACCATCAAGCCGTAGCATCCTCATTGTCATTACCACTGCCACGGGTTCTCGCAACTGCTCACATCAATAGAATTGATGATCATTGCAAAGGAGGAAAACCACACACACAACCATACAAACAAGCGAAAGGGTAAGCTAGTGCACAAAATTCATACATCATAACAATCATCATTCAATCATATAATCAAGCATAATTGACGGAAAACTCTCACATAATACACCAAACCCTTTCAAAACTACAAGACTTGACTATCCGGATACGCATAATGAGACACCACCACAAGATAGTGGAATTAAGTCCTAGCAGTGAGGCATCACCATGAGGCCTTCGCGAAATTACACCCTTATCAGAGGCACCACCACGTGGCCTACGTGGAATTACGTCTTGGCCTTGAGGCACCACCACGATACTCGCGTGGAATTACGTCCTTATCTCGAGGCACCACCGTGAACTCCTCCTTAAAAGGGTCCACAGAATTATGTCCATTAGATGAGGCACCACCATGAGCTCTCACTACAAGAGTCATGGAATTACGCCCTACTCACACATTGAACATGTTTCACCAACCAATAAGAAGTTCCCATAATACTAACATCATGTATAACAACCCCATCATGCAACTCATGCTTTCCAATTCATATAACATACAACAACATATCATTCCCACCGCAACCTCATATATCAATCATGGCATCATCCCTCAACCCACATAGTAAAGCATTTAGATCAAATAGGCAATCACACATCAGTGCACCATTCAACAATAGTACCAAACTCACCCCACAGCCTCGCTCAGGCTAACAGGTCCCGCTCAGGCGAGGGGGTCCTCTCGCTCAGGCGAAACCCTTCTCGCCTAGGCGAGATCGCGAAAGGGGAAAAGCGAACTCTGCGAGGTCTCGCTCAGGCGAGACCACTCCTCGCTCAAAAATAAAAATCACTCGTCTAAGTGAGAGATCGAGCAGCAGGTCCTGGGCGAGCCTCTGTTAATCTCGCCTAGGCGAGGCAAGCTCGCTTGGGCGAGAAAACTAGTGCCCGCCACTGTTCTTTCGAGTGACAACCACCCACACGCATCCACACAGTCCAACATGCAATTTCAACCGATTAAATTCACACACAGACCGTTCCATCATCATAGACTCATCAAACAAGCAGATTCTACCGAAAATGTGGTAAGGTCTAGCTTCCCTTACCTGGAACTAGCTAGAACAGGGATTCGACTCCAACAGTGGGATGCAACAGTACAAGGAAGGGATGAGCGAGCTGGAACAGAACCACAGAACAAGTCTTAACATAAACTTACAGTGAAACCTTAACTGGAAAAGTAAACAACGAAAGGAAAAGAGCGTATGAGTCGCAGAGCACCTACGTGAATCAAGAAGATGAACTGAGCTCGCTTGACTGAGATAGAGTAAACCCTAGCAGAGCTTCTGGGGAGAGGTTAGGGGCTTGACGGCTGCGATTTCTGTGAATAAAGAGAAAAGATTAGTCTAGGGCAGACTTAGGGTATGGTCCCTCCTCTTTTTGGGCCAGCTAGGTCCAACCAACCTTGGGACAGCCCTTAAAGATTTAGGCATAAATAAATGGGCCTTACATGTGTCATATATTATTATTTAAAAAAATTATTGTCGTACAATATATATTTCATATCTGATACAAGGATTATTTCTATGTATTATAACGTGTAGACTATCAATTTCTATTTTTTAACAACTTTTTTACAATCTAAGCTGACATGGCTTTCCATTAAAATATTGTCAAAATTTAATTTGCGGTTCATTAAGCACAACTTACCTAATTCTATAGTATTTTAAAAATCTATTCATTTTAGTAATTTTATTGAGAAATTACACCATAATAATAAAAAAACCATAAATTCTCAAGATAAAGGACAAGTTGAAACTTCCCTACAAATTTAAAATTTACTGGAAACTTTTTTGTAACTTTAAAATATGCAGGTAACTTTAATGTTCATTTAATGTTTTCATACAGAAGAAGATTTTAAAGTTCTCTTGTAATGTGATGTTTTAAAAAACTAATAAATATTTGAACTTTTGAACAATAGTTAAGACTTTCTACCAAATACTTTTTAGAAAAACGGAGAAACTCTTTATACATCTCTCCCTGCTCCTCTGTAAAATATCTCCACAAGCTGATAAATCAAGACTTCCTCTAACACTCCCATATATATTAACTTTAATCCAATAAATTTACAGAACCTCCCATATAACATGTACGTACAAATTTCAATAAATTACGTCTTCTCATTTTCCTATGGTATTTATTTGCTTTATAGTTATTAAACTTATCTACTACTTTCTTTAGTAAAAAGATAAATTGTGTTGGAGCATCATTCTTTCATGCTGTATTTATTTCCACATGCGACGTTGTTCCTAGTGAGTGCGAAAGCAAATTTGTAAATGGAAGACAACATATTTGAATTAATGATCGAGTATTTAATGATTATACATAGTAGAAAGATAAAAATAGCCTTCCTTTATTTTGAATTAAAGGAGGACAACATATTCCTGAAACACGCGGTAACCACATAAAATGTATTTAAATTTTTTTTCCTACAATTTCCTAACTAATTTTAATTTTATCTTCCCAATTTTAAATTTATTTTTAATTAGAAATATGAATTTCCATTTAAATTTCATATCATTTCAACTATTTAATTTAAATTTATATAATAGTAAAATGGTAATTACTTACTTTTATCTATTAAAACATTTTTTTTAATCTATTATAACAATCAAATCATATCCTAACTTTCATAAAATTTCATCTCAAATCACATTATTTATCCTTTAATTCAAAAACCAACAAAATTCTATTTCCATCCATTCAAATCCATTTACTTTCTTTTTTCACATACACTCCCCAATTCAAACACACCCTCACCCTCGAGTTGCAAATTTTCTAGGATTGTAATGTTAGTAATTTTGGGTCATGCATATATATGATACATAATTAAATGTGTTATGGTCATTATTTATAAAGCCAAATAATAAAGTGATCTGACTAAATTAAAGATTTGGCTAAAGGCATATGTCATGAAAATAAATATTGTGTAGAGACCATTTAGTAATTTCTAATTTGATGAGAGGCCAAATTAGAAATACTAAAACTTAAGTAATTCAGTTTATAAATGGTCGTGATCCCCTTCTGAGAGCATACTGAGTCATAATGTACTTTTCAAGTTCCTGTTCCTTTCTCTTTATCCCCATCAAGAGAGAAAACCAAAGGGAAATAAATGTGTTCTACAGGAGGAAGATCACGGTATCGGTAGTGCTCTAATATCATCGTTATGGCCAATTCAAGTACGCTTCTATTTACTATTTAGAGCATGATTATCAATATGAGATATTGTTTATAAATTTATGATTGATTATCAAAATAATCTTAGGATCATATTCTGCGTTTATTTATGCTTACATGTAACTATTTAGGCTTTGTATGATGATTACGAAGGTTACAAATCAAATTCCTAACATGCACGGTGAAAAAATTGGAACTATTTTGGTTAAAACATGCATACTATATATTAATGAGACAAAATAGATAAGGAAAAACATACCTTATTGGCAATTATGATTGCAAGAAAGTTTTCCCTTCAAAAGTATGAAAGCCTTACACGTGTATCAAGCCTTAGGCGTGTATCACACCAATACCAACCTTTGTCATTTCAACACTTGATCCTGGAAATCTCTTATGTGTTTGGAGGATAACATAATAAAAGCAACTTTTTTTAAGAGAGATTTTGGAAATTGACCTTTTTTTTTAAAGAGAGCCTACGTGCCTCTGTCTTTTTTCTAAGGAGGTTGAATATATGTTTTAAAAACTTTTCTTTTTTCTATCTTATAGAAACCGTACACCTCATGTCATGTTATGCTCTAAAAAATCTCTCAAGCAAGTCTGTTACTTTTATATATTGTTTGTTTTTAATAACAAACAAGATTTATCTTAATTGATTAAGTCTCACTCAATTAATCACAAATTTTCAAAATTACATTAATTATAATTTTGGTACTGGCAAAAAATATAATAAAATTCTACTTAAAAGAATTAGATTAATAAAATTAAGATTTAATTACTCGAATGATATAAATTTTAGTAGTTGTATGTCAATTTGGTACCATTATTGAAAAATAGTCAATTACGTCTCAATTTTTGAAAATTACCTCAATTATGTCTTTTTAAAAAAAATGATTAATTCCATCAAAAAAATTATTTATCTATGAGAAAGAAACCTAATTAAAAGATAGGTATAATTATTGATTTAATCCTCTAATTTTTTGGTTTGGTTCATTTTGGTCTCTTTATTAATTTTTTGGTTCAATTTTGTCTTCTAATTATTTAAAGAGGTTCAATTTGGTTATTTCCCTTCACATTAACACTGTGTTTGTACATGCCACGTGTAAATTTGTGAAATTTTCATTTTTTTAATTTTTTAAATATATTAATTATCACATGTCAGGTTACTATTGTGTCACGTGACCGTGGTTGTTTTCAATTTAGTCCTCTGATTAAATTTTTGATTCACTCTACTTCTCTATATTTTTTTTTAAATGATTCAATTTTGTCATCTCTAATTTGAGACCAAATTAGTAAATAAGCTTAATTACAATTTATATACACATGTTAATTTTTTTTTTGAATTTATAAATCAAATCATTACACCTAAATATTCAAATTATTTTATTTTTTACCAGGGTAAAGAATTACAAGTGTAATATATATATATATATATATATATATATATATATAAATTAAAATATTAAAAAAAATAAAAATTTTACAACTTGACATGTGACATGTATGGTGTTAATGACAACTTAACAGAAATAATCAACTTAAATCTTCTAATAATTGGAGGACTAAATTGAACTAAATAATAATAATAAAAGAACCAAATAAAAAATTAAAGGACTAAATCAATAATTATAACTAAAAATATTAATAAAAGGTTTTTTATTTTATTTTAATCCTATTGATGATATTTTATTTGACAAAAAGATACTCGATCAAATTTCTATTTTTGATGATTGAGACATTTTACATTTCAGTTTAAATACATACATTACAGGAAAAGAAAAAATCTTTTTATTTTTGTCTTTCAGGTAAAGAATTGAACTTACATTTATCACAAACAAGTTCTTCAACTAAAGTGTCTATGTTAAATTCGATTATCACATATCTCATTTCATGATTAATGCATAATTTGAATAATATGTAGATGCCGTACAATTCAATTCTTTTCATAATTAATAAAATGATTAATGAAAGAAAAAAATTAAAAAAAAAAGTTATATCCTCCTCCACCTTTGTAATATAAAAATGAATTTAAATATATTTCAAAATGTTTTTAAAAACTGTGTTTCTTTTTAACTAAATTATATTTTTATTTTGTTTACCAATTATTTTTCCAAAGAAATGGTATACGAAGTGCTTTTATTTTCCGATAAATAGACGTAATAAATTATAATATAAATACAATATTTGTTTATTGGAAAGATATTTCAAATAAATTTCACAAAATACCGAACAAAAAATAATTTAATTTTAAAATAAAATATACCTTTTCTATAATAATTTAAGAAAAATAATATATTTAACTCATAAAATATATATTTGAAATTCGTCGTAATTATGTAAAATCAAGAAACTTAAACTTCATAAGAATGACAATCAGACGACTTTTATTATCTTATATTCATTCTTACAGAAAAAAATTATTCTCATTACTATACACATAACTAATGAATATAATATTTTTATCTCATTTTCATTCCGACAAGATAACAGATTTACACTAATGTTTATGTTCATATCCACTTTCTTACTATTTTAATTAATGATATTTTTATAAAAATAAAAAATAATGAAATTTAAAAATATGATAATATTAAATATTTAATATCAAAATAATGTATTCTTGTTTTTCTAATATTAAATATTTAGAAAAAAATTATAATCATATACATTTCAAATTAGAGTACAAAAACAAAAATTTCTAAGAACGAAAATATTTATTAAGTTTGCAAACGTTAACAAAACAAAAATGATAAAATTAAAAAATATTTTTAAATATTTATAAAAAAATTTAAGTATTCAAGTTCACAAATATTTTAAATGTCTCTTTTTACACTTTCTTTAAATTATAATTATTTTTTTTCACCAATACAAATTATAACACACCACTTAACAAAGTTATACAAAGAACAAATATTAAACTAATAACATTTTAAATTTAGCGTAAATTTTTCTTCTTATGAAATTGGATCTATGTGGTGGTGATAAACAAAATTTATGACAATGGTATTCATTTATTATACTATAAATAAAATGTCTTTATACAATTGCGGTGATAAAATTAAATGAGTGAAATAAGTTATAAATAAAATGTCTTTATAACATTTATTATATTATAAATAAAATGTCTTTATTCAAACTTAGATGGGCCTTGTTCGATGACTTGTACAGATCGAGCAGGCCCAACGACCCTGAAGGGTCAGGCGGGCCCGATGACCAAAATAAGTTGGACGGGCCTAAAGACATGAACGAGCTAGGTGGACCCGACAAACCGGACGAGTCAGTTGGGCCCAACGACTTGAAAAAATCAGGTGAGCCCGATAACCTGAACGGAGCAGACAAGCTTGATGACCCAAACGAGCTTGGCAGGCCTGATGATCCGAAGGGCCAAGCGAGCTTGATGATCCGAATGGGCCAAGCAGGCCCGATGATCTGAACGGGCGAGGCGAGCCCAATGACCCAAACGGGCCAGGCGAGCCCGATGACCCGAACAGGCTAGGCGGGCCTAAAGACTCAGATGGGTTGGGATGGGTCGGCCTAACGACTCATACGGATCGACCCAACGACTCGGACAGGTCGTGCTCGACGAATTGGGCAAGCTCGATGACCTTGATGAACCAAGCGGGCCCAAGGACCAGGACAAGCTGAGTCGCCCCGACAACCTGGACAGGCTGAGTCGACCCAACGACTTGAACAGACCGTACTAAATGACCCGTACGGATCGGGTAGGCCTGATGCCTAAACGGACCAAGCGAACCCAAAAACCTGGATAGAATGGACCGAACCGACTCGACGATTCAGACAGTACTTACTTTGTTATAACGATAAAGTTTTGAATTGTTTTTAGATCTTAATGATGAATTAAAAACTATAATATTAAAAACAAAACTAACAACGTAACGTCATATAAAGGTTGGAGATACACAAAGAATAATTTGATCGGTGAGAGTGACTTAATTTTATAAATCTTTTTACTGTTTTTCTAATTTTATAATTATTTTTACTGGTTGTGGTTTATATAGCACCTTTCCTCTTCGTATATTATTTATGTTCACGAGGAAACAGTCTCATCTCATGCAATATTCTAAGAAGACTTCGAAAAATAGTCACAAAAAATAATAAAAGTTAATGTTTAAGCAAGTGCAAAATATTTTATTATACTCCAAAAATCTATTTCAGACCCACATCACGCTTTGAATTTTAGTATTCCAATAAATAAGAAAATGTCTAACAACCATAACAATATTGAGAAAGTCCACAGAAAACCTTGTTTTGAGTTTTGCTGATTTTATAACTCTTTTTAGTGATTTATAATTGTATATTCTATGCTATTGGTCTTTATGGAAAATACAGTCTCATCTCATGCAAACAATATTATAAGAGACTTCAAATGGCAGTCACAAAAAATAAATAATCTAAAAGCAAATATTTAAGTAAGTGCAACATGTTTTATTATACACCAAAAATCATTTCATACCTACATCACGCTTACTATTCCAATAAATAAATATAAGAAAATGAATATATAACGACCAAAACAAAGATTATAAAAGTCAAATTCAACGCAGTAGGTGGGTGCTAACATCAACACAGGTTGTATTTCGTATACATTAATTAAAAGCATATTTCCTTTCCGTGACTTCTCACATCTTCATTTTCATTGTCATCACCGGTGGATTTTTACTTAAAATTTGGAAAGAGTCCAAATTATATATATATATATATATATATATATATATATATATATATATATAT
>Ga0099822_1003113_pt1 | contig 21133 bp, 21 predicted proteins | sample CowpeawhiteBW_FD_76839 | JGI IMG/M metagenome (GOLD analysis project Ga0099822, IMG submission 76839) | Root nodule microbial communities of legume samples collected from California USA - Cow pea white BW | ecosystem: Host-associated > Plants > Roots > Nodule | place: USA: California | collected...
ATTTATATATTTTATATATTTATTATATTTGTGACATTTTAATCTATAAAAATTTTTTATATAAATAATGTTTTATGAAATATATAAAATATATATATATATATATATATATATATATATATATATTAAAAAGAGAGTAGTATTAATCTATTTTGATTGTATTGTAATAAATATACAAAATAAATTGGATGAATAAAATATTTTTATGTGAATCAACCCACCTAAACCACTCATGGTAGCCCTACAAGAAAATTTATACATAATGACCAATTTTAGGAACTAAAAGTAATTAGTCAATGTAGTGATCAATTTAGATACCAATTTATAAATTAAAAATTATTAATAATTAAAATAGTTTCTATTATGGTTTATAAATTTGATATTAGCTACTAAGATTTTGATTATCTAAGAAATTGGTTGTTAGATTGGTCTCTAAATATGTTTTTGATTATTATTTAAGATTTTTGTGTAGTGTATGTTGAGTCGATCATAACATTTTTGGCAAGTAAGACCTATTAAACTTACTCATTTTTTAAATTAATCCATGATGAGTTTGTCTATGTCAGCCAAATTAACTCGTTTTGACACCTTTATTTTTCTTGTATATATCCATAAAAATTATATTTTACATAAAAAAAAAACTTTCATATTTTATAATTTAAAAATCATTTTTAACTTTCAAATTACATATCAAAATGTTTTTACATAAACAAGAATAACAACAATGACAAGAAGGATTTTACAATTAGATACACTTTTCTTTGAATCCATCGGTGACGCAACACTTTGTTCTTGGAGTCCATCAGTAACAACCGTTATGCAAGATTGACGAGGATAACAAGGGGATAACGACGGGAGCGGTTGGCAATTTGGTCTTTTAACTATTCAAATGGAGTGGACATAAAAAGCGTGCAGTGCAGAAAGAAATTGTCATCCCCTCTTATTGGAAAAAGCCCAAATAGACCCGAAACCCAAAACCCCTGTACGCTAAACCCCATTACGAGTCGTAGGGAGGGAGGGACACAGACAAAACAATCATGGCGCAATGGTGGCGCTCCGCCGCCGGCCACTACCGAACTATGGCAGCGAGCCGTTGTTCGTCGTCTGCTTTCCGGTGCAGCCATTACCATACGATCCAAGCCATTCCAAGGGAGTGCACAGGCAGCAAAGTCTCAGCGAGAGACCGAGGGCAAGGTCGAATACCCGCCGTCCTTTTCTCCCAGAACCTTCTGGAGAAAAATCCCGACAATCGATCGGAATCGAAGAAGTACTTGCTAACCGTCGAGAAGAAGCAGATTAAGGCCATTCTTAACTCCGTCGACGCTCCTACCTTCTGCTCCACCCGCTTCCAGCTCCAGATCCGTGCGGGATCCGGGTCCTCTCATTTGGTCGAATCCGGAACCGTTTTACCTATCAAGGTTTTCTCCTTTCTTTTTTTTTCTTATAATATTTATATTTGGTTTGAGTTTTGAGTCGTAGTTTTTGGTTATGTAGATTCATAGGGACGAAGAGAGTGGGCAGATTCTTAATTTGGTGTTTGTTTGGGCTGAGGAAGGAATGAATTTGAAAGTGGATGTGCCTATTATTTTCAAAGGGGAAGATGTTTGTCCTGGTATTCAGAAAGGTAACTCTTTTTTTATTTTGTTGCTGTAGAACTCGTAGTTTAGGCATTTATTAGATGGTCTTTTGGTTCATGAATGATGAAAAATGGCCCTTGTGTGGAGCTCCCTAAGCTGAAATAATCAATAATCAATACTATTTGTATGCATAATTCGGAGATTACTTAGTAGAGAGATTATGGCTTTACGGAACTGTTTAGTTTTTTAGTTTAATTTTCTCTAGATTTTTTATAATTTGAACTTATTAGAAGTTATTTTATGTGTGACTTTTGAAGTAGTTATTACAAGAACCATTAATCTTAGTATACACGGTGACGGATAATTGGATGATAGCGCATCCTTTACACTGTCTCTGTATTTAAATTAAACTATTTTACCTTTCCTCAATAAACAATGGCAATTAAGGTAGAAAATATTGCCAAACATTAAACTGGGTGTGAATGTGAATTTATATTGATACAACAACAAATTATTATCCTACTAGGTGAAGTTGGCTACATGCGTGAAAGGTCATTCAATTTCATTTGTCACGGTTAAAATCCAAACCTTCTGGACAACTTTCTCCAATGTCTGTTTTGTCTCCCTCTCCCTTTTGTCTGCCTAAAATCATGTAATCTACTCTTATGATTGTTGCCTCTTTTTGCCCTTTTTTGTGAATTCTAAACCACATTAACTGATTTTTTTTTTTTTTGAATTTTTCCTTGATGCTACACCAACCTTTTTTTATATAATTTATTTTGTATTTTGATCACAGATCAATCTTAGTGTTCTCATTTTTGTTACTCTCACCTTTCTCTCATGTCGTCCTTTAAAGCCTATGAATTGATACAGTGTGGCACACATGAATGCTTAGTCATATGGTAAAACTTACCTTTGAGTCTGTTAAGTACTTTATGATCAGAAATAACCCTTGATGTCTTTCTTTATTTGTCATTCCCCCTGTTTCCTATGTGTATAGTCCTCCTTAATTTTTTTTCATCATTTTTTCATATGTTTAGTCGTATTCATCATCTCTTACTAGAAATTGCAAAGTATGTACTTTGTTAAATTCCTACTTAATTGAAAACCTTGTATTTCAAAGTTTGCCTCCAAAATTTAAGCTTAATGTTATTTTTTTCCTTTGATGCCTTGATGATTAGATCATCTGGAAAAAACACGCGGATAATCTTTTGTATGTCCATTATAGACACACTCTAGACTAGATTAAACGAAGAGAACACTCGGAATCCTTTTGGATTATCCTCACAAGCATTTCAAATTCTTGCCTCTAGGAATTAACCTCCCATGCTGTGAAAACTCTAGAGAGTTGAGTAAAAGAATTTCAGTAGTAAATGCATTCTCTTACATTTCTCTCAGTGATCAATTACAAGTAGCATTATATAGATGGCAAAGCATAGTTCACACCATCTGATACAGAGAGCTAATAACTACTCACAAACTAACATAGGAAAATTAAACTAAGCAATATGTCTGTTAACACAAGCATTTCAAAGGACTTTGTGGTTTGCTTGCTTCCAAGTAAAAAATGGGGCAAAGTAGACATAACTGGTTTGACATTGCTTAATTATTCTAACATCTATAACCATTGGATTACAATGGTTTGATAACTTTTATATTATATGAAATGTTTCTTGATAGACTCATTGCTTCTAGTCTCTTGCAGTTACATACATACATATATATATATATATATATATATATATACATACATACATACATATATATATATACATATATATATATATATTATTGCTTTTTTTTTGTTTGGGGCATTTCTTTGTTTGCGAACATTGTAGTTGAAGATCATTGTTCATTCTCAACATTTGTGATTAAAATACAGCAATCAGCCCTCCTAAGAAGTGTGTTTATGTTTTAGTATTTTATTTTTCTTTTGTTCTCGTGCTCTTTTGTTTTGCCTGTGGTGGACTGAGAAAAGTAAAAGCCCAGAGGCTACGTGACTGCTATTGCATTATTTCACCTGCATTTACTGTTTCTTTTTGAATGGTCAATATTTCCAGAAAAGTAATTTCAATTTAGAAAACCAGGAAAAAACTGGAGGAAGAATAGGTGACTATACAAACTTGTTATTAATTACATTACTTCGTTTTGTGAAGTATTAATTTTGACAGTATATATTGAAGATCAGTGTTCACCCTTCCAGCTTTCAATAGTCGATGACTTTTGCTCGTTATGCCCTGGGAAGACTGCTGTTTATGTTTGGTCAATTGACTTGCATTCCACGTTTTGTTAAAATACGCCGCTGTCTTACTTCTGACATCAACTTTCTTAATTCATGCCAAGTGCTCTGTATGTCATTATTTTTGGATGGTGGCAAGGGACGGTTGCCAATTTCGTCCAATTTAATATCAGTACAAATCGTTGTGGTTCTAATGTCATAATGCTAACATGGTTGACACTTTTATTCTATTACAGGAGGAATTTTGAACAAAATCAGACCTAGTTTAAAATATCTTGGCCCATCTGAGCACATTCCTTCAAAAATTGTTGTGGATGTGAGCAATCTAGATATTGAAGATAGAATATTCATGCGTGACATTGAGGTTCATCCATCCTTGAAGCTTCTCAGCAAGAATGAAAACATGCCCATATGTAAAGTAGTTCCAACAAGCTTGGGAAACAGAGAACCTATTGTGGAGTGATCAGTGAAGATGAATACAAGCACATTTGGAAAAATGGAGATGACATTCAATTTCCAAATAAGCAGAACTAACATCTTAGTTTGGTGATGTTTTCAAGCATTAACGAGTACAAGCACCTAAGATATTAGAACTATTTTGTATGTTGGACGAAATTGACGTTTCAATATATTGACTGTTTATTTCTAATGGATTGTTGGTTTCCTGCTCGTAAGAATTTGATATTGAAGTTCTTGAACATGACCACCAGGGATATGGTAATTTAAGCACCGTTTGCAAGTGGCGTGTCTCTGTGGATAAGTATTTTGGAAGCACAAGCATAAATTCACTGAATTTCTGTTATTAGTAATTGTGTTAATAATCTCAGAAGTTATAATATTCGGTCTGCATGAGAATTGGTCAAGTTAGATTCTGACGTGTCTCTTGGCTTTCTGTTGTTTGAGGATTCATCTTTTTTTTTTTCGAGACTTATTATAACTTTTGTTTAGTCTTTCCTTTTCACTTATAGTCTGCAGTTGAAATTCTTCGGTCAGCTGCATAACCATCGATTTCGCGAGTCCTTAAATAACAAGTAAAAGTTTGACAAAGTCTTTGAAGATAGGTTTTGTTTGGGAAAGAAAGAGAAAGGGGCAAGAATAAATAAGTCTGTAGGTTTTACGAGGTTAAAAAATTATTTTTTTCTTAATTTTTAAAGTAGTTTATAGATTTTATATTTCTAAATAACGTCATCTTAGGTATCAATTATGATGACATACCATTAATTATTTATAATCACATAATATAGATTTTATATTTGCGTATGGAAATTATCATTATTTCTCTACTTTCTTTGTATTTCTATTTTTATTTTTTTAACTATTTTATTTTAGATAATTTGATTCTTAACCGTACAATCTCACTGCATGACAAAAAAAAAAACTGTTCATTGAAATAATGCTTTTTAAGAAAAATCAAAGAAATGAAAGCTAATATTTTTCTTCTTTGGTTGTATGAAAAAAATATTTATAATTTCATAAATAAAAAATGAAATAAATACAAATGTTATTTTTCTTGTATTAAAAAACTTTCTTCTGTTTTCCACAGGTTAATAGTAACATATAACCACTTTGAAAAATTTTCTTCTTCGCACTTGTTCAAACAAAGAAAGGTATATGTGCTTTTTCTAATCCTTCCCATATTAATTATGCTGAGTTTGGAAATCTGTTTAAAATTATATATAAAATGAAAGAAAAAAATACTACATAAAATGATAAAGATATCTTAATAAAAAGTTGAAATATTAAAAAATTAAACATAGTTTAGTATGATAATTTTTATAACCAACCTTTTCTGTAACATTCTTTACCGATGCGGATAGAATGCAATTTTGTGGACTCAGTTCTACTCTACTCTTCACTATTTAATTCGTATGTCAAACGTGGAAAATGCTCTTTTCCCTCTTTCATCTGTCTGACCCTGTTCCTTTCACAATATTCTTTATAAAATGGAAATTTTTTATGTATTTTTTCAATATATCTTCATCGTGATCTATGATAAAGATGATTATCTATTCCTATTAAAACCATAATTTTTTAGCATTACCCTTTTCAATTTATGTTCCTCTGTTTGATTATTTTCCCTGAATGAGTCCAAACACCGAAAGGCAGAAGCATTAAAAGGGGGGAGATAAGGTTCGTGAAATTGAGGATAGAAGAAGGGTATTGGTCAAGTTGGGTGACCTTTGACCAATTCAGATTAATTGTCTCTTTTCTCTTCCACTACTTCAACAAATCCTCTGCTTTTTCCTGCTTCAATTATCAAAATTTTTAATCACTTTTGTGGAATATTGTTCTTGTAGCAATCATGTTTTTTGACCATTTTGGTTGACATGGTGGCCCAATAATGGCTAAAAGCAATGTATTTCGATACAATCAATAAGTCTCATATCACTTCAGATCAAACACAATTTAAATATTTTTTCTTCTTAATTTTTAGATATGTCTTTTAAAGATTAAATCGTGATCGACCTTCATACTTCAAAACGGACAATACCTCAAAAACGTAATAGTCATTATAATTATGTTGAATCGACTTTTGGTATATAAAACCAAACACTTGAACTTATGAGCAAATAATCACTTCAAATTAATTATAATACTTAACGAACAACATATAAACTCTTTTTAATGATTCAAAAGGTTCTGATTTTTTTTTCCTTTTCAATTACTATATCTAGTTTGACTATTAAATAAAATCATTTTTGTTTAATTTTGGATACGTTTTTATGTATGTAGTCATTTATTTTGTTACCAATTATTTAACACCTACTTTTTCTAATTTAAACATAAACTCAATAAAAACTTGTTTATTCAATTTTAACTTAATGAAAGATGTTTCTCAACTTAAAAAAATGAAAAAGGTTCTTATATATAACAATTATCATCATCTCTATTAGTATTATTATTTAATTTTTGCCGTCATGTGTATCTAACATTGAATATTAGAATGGTTATTTTATGACCACAAAATTAAGTTCTTAAAGTATTTGAAGAATAAGAGAGTCCTATTTCATTTAATTTAATGTTATGAATCGTGTATTAATATTGTGAAACAACGACAAAAAATGTAGATTATACCCACCTTCCATTTTAGTTATGGTCATGGAATTGTGTAGATGTCTTCTTCTTTTTTTAATTCTTTTAACCACAATTAAAAGTTGTCAATATGATCAATAAAAAATATAGTTTGTCTCATGTAATTGATGATATTTTTAAAAATTAGTAACTTTCAAATTAATTCTAAACTAACGAAACATCATTTCGACTCTTTTTTTTAATATAAAAACTAAATTAAATTTTGAAAAATCCAAAAAAAAAATACAACCTAAGCAATGATTGAATCTAAACAAAATATTATTTTCTAAAGGATGGATCTGAACAAATCTAACATAGTGCAGTGGAATAATAGACGCAGTGTATTAAATTAGATGTTATGACACGACGCAACTATGTAATTTGATTTATTAAACATTGTATGTTGAGTCAATGACTCCCAAAGCGAGTACAGAGAATGAGAATTAATTATTAAATCCACTTTATATTAATGTCAATCTATCTAGAAGGGAATTACTATAGAATCGAGAAACGCGCAATTATCGATCAAATAAACTCTTGAAATCAACGTCGCTTCTTCTCTTATAATCCGATCCAACAATAATGGAATCAAAATATGGTTTTACTTTTTCATTTAATAAACAAAATATGGTTTTACTTAGCAACAGTCTTCTCAATTCTCACCAACGTCAAACTCCATACATTTACGTAATTCCTCCTTCAAATACCCTCAAGTCAATACACAACCACATTAAACTAATAATAACAATAATAATATTAAGTTGGGTGACAGTTGTTAAGGTTATTTATATTTAGAGCCTAGTTTATTTATTTATTGTAACGAGAAAATAACTATACACTAATAATGCATAAAAATTTGGTGAAAATGAAGATAGAAATGAAAGTGAAAACATAGTTGTGTTGTGTTAATTAAGGGAGACGTTGAGTTGTTACCTGGCGCGAGAGCAATAGCAATAGCACATAACTAACTACCCTATCGAAAATAGAACACTCTTTCTGTTGGTAAAAAAAATAAAACTGTTTTTTGGGGAGAAAATTATTTATATTGTCTCGTCTTCTCTGTTGCGTTGTGGCAACAGAGAGAGAAAGAGATTAGAGAGAGACCTTGACTTAGTTAGAGGGAAGAAAAAAAAGAAAAAGAAAAGGTGAAACGTATTGACTTTGTGTGGAAGGCCTATGGTTGTCGTTTCTTTCTGCAACCGTTATGGTGCCAACGCGAACGATGCCTGTGGTTAAAGGTTTACATTGCGCTTCCAATACGATGTCGTCTTTTCGATCCGCATTGTGAGGTGAAAGGCTTCTTTGATTCTGTAGATTGACGCAGCCATGCGGTGGTTATCTACGCTTTCCTTCACGCATTCCTGTTCCTCCTCGTCTTCCTCAGCTGCCGCCGCCGACCACCGCCGGAAGGCCTGGCTGTTCGGTAGTTCGTCCAAGAAACGCGCCTGCCATGGCGAGAACGATGCCAGGTGGCACGAGGACGATTCACCATTCTCTTCCCCCGGCACACCTCAGCCCTTGCCCCTGCCGGAGCTCGCCTCCTCCTCCGCCTTGATCCGCAACAGAGACGGCAAATGCCGTCTTCCCTCGCCCAAGGAGGCTGCTACAGCCACCACCTACACCGGCTGTCGGATGCGGAGGTCGATTTTTTAATTTTTCCTTTCTTTCCTTCAATTAGTTTTCTTTGTGGCTTTTCAATTTTTGTTAGGTAATTGCTTAATGAATTCGATTATTACTAGTTGAGATCGTTGCATAACTCTTTATGTTGCACGTTTGTTGTTGTTTTGGACTGAATCATTAGATGCATATATTTGTACTTGTGAAATGAAACTTTATGATACTGCTTGTATAAAGTTCCCCTTAAACACTTACAAGAAAAAAAATTTAAATGAATCTGAGTTTATTTGACAAGTTAAAATCTATTTATGCACCTCAATTTTAAGGAATTTGGATCAGGTACCTTCTGTAAAATTTAAGTGCATAACTTGATTTTAATTTATGAAAATGATCTATTCTTTTACATTTGTTATTTTGGTTTTGGAGAAATTATCAAAGGGGAATTGATTATGCATTTGCAGTTTTGTACTGCAACTTGCCATGCATTTGTGCAAGAGTTCTCAATGGCGAGTTTGCTGACCTATTTGACCGAATCTTGTATTGTAACAGTGCTTTTGCTGGCCAAGACACGAGAAGGAGTATGGAACAGGCTGAAACCAGGTCATCGAGAATGGTGCATCAAGATGCGTGTGGTTGTTGTGAAAGTGCTCGAGATAATAGTAATACTAATAATAGTAACTTGGCGAGCATCCCTCGTAGGAGCAGTTTTTCAAGTATTCCCTTTGCAAGTCCTTCAATATTGAGTCCAAAGAAAACAAAAAATGGCGAATCTGTGCCATATTATTATGCGAGTCCCAGAGGAAATCAGTTCTGGTCTGCACCAGAAATGTCTACCTGTGAAACAGGGTTGCCACCTCCCGCCTTCTTTGATTTATCCGTGTTGAGCACAGAAGCTTCTCCCTCTCCCACCTCCCATCCAAGTCCACAGAGGAGAAGTCCCGGGCACCACACCAAAACCTTGAGTGGACCTCTATCTCCTATACATTCCAAGTTATCACTTGAAATCTCAATGGTGCGCCGTGAAAGCACTGCCCCTCCTGTCAGTGTTCACCCCTTGCCCCTGCCTCCTGGGGCTCCCCTGCCCTCTCCATCCTCAGCTAGTACATTTTCCAATGCTAGAGCAGAATCATTGCCAATGAAAAACCAATGGCAAAAAGGGAAACTTATCGGGCGTGGGACATTTGGAAGTGTTTATGTTGCAACCAATAGGTATGTAAATGTTTCATGTGCATTTTAAGATCTTTTGTCTATTTTCTTAGTCCCTTAAAGAGATGTTGTTTCTTGGCAGGGAAACCGGTGCATTATGTGCAATGAAGGAAGTGGAAATGTTTCCTGATGATCCAAAATCTGCTGAGTGTATAAAACAGTTAGAGCAGGTTGGTTGCCGTTACTTTTTTGTTACCACTGCCTATTTGTGATCTGTGTAAAATGTACAAACAGCATAGGTGATGTGTCTCATTTAGTGTGTTATGGTTCATATCTCTTATTAGAATTTTGGAATTTTAGTAAAGAAGTCAGTGCGGTAAATGTCAGTCAGTTTTATGGGAATAGTAATTATTTTTCCAATCCTGAATAAGAACACATTTTTAGTCACTTTGGATCTCTTTTACACATGAGCACTGGGAACTGATGGCTGCATGATTAATAACATCTTGTAATTCTGCTTAGCAAATTTACTTCTGAAATGTACTATCTTGAAACTTTTAATAACTAATGCAACTACTTTGTAATGGTAATTGAAATTATTTTTTTCTCATTGAACAGTACAGATGCCCAGCTCAGATTAACTGGTCTATTATTTTACCTCTGTGTTTTCTTCTAGCCTTGGCCAATATACATTTTGCAGTGACGACTCCTAAATTTCGTTGTAGGGTCCATTATGCTTAATTACTTTGTGAGGTTGCTTTGTTGTTTTTATGGTTTGGCTATATATTTTACCCTCCCCTCATTAATTATGAATATATTTCTCTATTATCCTTTTTATCTATCTTACTAGTTTATTCTCTTTCCCCAGGAAATTAAAGTTCTTAGCCATCTACAGCATTCGAACATCGTGCAGTATTTTGGCAGTGAAACAGTAAACAATCTCCTACTTCATAATTAGCTGCTCAAGATTATTCATTTCTTTTGTTACAGCCTTAAAACCTTATAACAACTTTGGCGTATGCGTTTGCAGGTTGAGGGCCGGTTTTATATTTATCTGGAATATGTTCATCCTGGTTCAATTAATAAATACGTCCGTGAACATTGTGGTGCCATAACAGAATCTGTCATTCGGAATTTCACTCGACATATTCTATCAGGATTGGCTTATTTACATAGCAAAAAAACAATTCATAGGTACATTCACAACTCATACTAACTTGAATTCAAAACCTTTATTGATCCATATGCAACTGCTTTGTTCTAGTTGGAAAACGACTGTTTCCTAGAATTTTTTTTTTATCTTATATTTGGACCTTTGTCACTTTTTTATTTGTTTATATTTTTCTTGTATGCATATAGGGACATCAAAGGGGCTAACTTGCTTGTTGACTCCGCTGGAGTTGTTAAGCTTGCTGATTTTGGGATGGCTAAGCATGTGAGTGAGAAGCCTTCCCCTTTAATTCACATTTTCTAGTTTCAGTTTTTTTTTTCATGCTGAAAGTGGATCCTGTAATTCTGTAGAATATTTGTATTTCTTCTTGTTAATAAGATTATCTGTTTATTGTTGAAAAATCTCAAGAAGAGATTGGCATCAGAAACACAGGCCTTATGTTAAAATGTTCAAAGTTATTGCTTTTAAAATTCCTTTCTCTCGATTGAGATGAGCAACCTTATCTCCCCTCAAAAAGCAGATTTAGATGTTTCTGAATCTTGCATAATAATCAGGTGCTTCATGTATTGTTTTTCAATTTCACTGCTTGAATATGTATCTTCAGGCTTTGGTGCTTATTTTTTGCTGTTGAATCTGTTCATGGGGTGTTTCATTAAGTTTATAACTTGGGATCCCTTTATGTTACACAGCTAAATGGGTTCGAAGCTAATCTTTCTTTGAGGGGAAGTCCGTACTGGATGGCTCCAGAGGTATATTATATATTATTACACTGCACTGTCCTGTAATGTCTCGCGCACTTCTTATTAACACTTTTCTCGTTCAGCTTTTGCAGGCGGTGATGCAAAAGGATAACAACCCTGATCTTGCTTTTGCTATTGATATTTGGAGTCTGGGTTGTACCATTATTGAAATGTTCACAGGGAAGCCTCCTTGGAGTGAATATGAAGGAGTAAGCACCTAAAGAAAATTTTACTTTGCCTCTTTTGAACTTTGTGATTCTCAGGCTACTTCAGTACCATACTGATATGGTATTAGTTTAAGATTTCTCATAGGTAACAGAATCCCAATGGTTTCCAAAACTACCTATTCAAAGATGGATGGTTTTATATCGGTTTATATGAGAATATGGGATTCTGAAGTTTGGTAATTGGTAATGGATGATAACGCACCAACTTTTTACTTATTTTGGCAAACCTCAATATGAGCTAAGGCATCTTTGAGCCAACTTTTTTCTGTTTTCAGCTTGTGGATTTGGCAGAGATGATGTATGTATACGGGTACTTTTTTTTTAGCTTGTTAAATAATTTTTTTTTTCTAATTATGCAGGCCGCAGCTCTGTTTAAGGTTATGAAGGAAACCCCTCCTATTCCTGAAACATTGTCACCCGAGGGTAAAGATTTCTTGAGGTGCTGCTTTAAAAGGAATCCAGCAGAGCGGCCAGCAGCTGCAGTTTTACTAGAACATCGATTTTTGAAAAACTCTCAACAGCTTGATGTTTCATCTCCCACTCAGTTGTATAATGGAACTGGCTTCATGGTGAATACAGCTGTGCCATTTTATATTTGCCGAGCCATTTTATTTGTTTGTTATTGAAATTTTCTTTTGTTGGCAGGACAAACCACGTAGTCCCATTAAACAATTTGAATATAAACATGACCAGTTGTCAATCTCCTGTGCCAAAATTGCCAAGGTTAAAGCAGCTGACAGGCGTGGATTTCGGATTTCGTCGTTGGAAATTCTTCCTGCATCCTTTAACCAATAACGTAATCCTGTTTTTAACACGCGATGACCATGCGCCATGCTTCTTCTCTGCTGAAATGGGAATCATCATCTCACAATAACCACGTAGCAGTGGTGTCACGGAACTTTTTTTCTTCCCTCCACAGCACACCTGGTCTGTGACTTCAAAAGGAAAAAAATGACCTTTTCAATTGACCGAGCTGGAGGAAGTTTTGATTATTTATGCCAATGACAGGGGTCCACATTGTAGTACTATAGTTTAAGAGACGTTCATGCAGTGACTTGCAGCGGTTGCCGTCATAGGTTCTCTTTTGCTTAGTTATCAATGTCAAAAGTCAAGAGCTTCTTCAGTCTGTAAATTATGCTGCTCGAGAATATGGTAGCAGCTTTAGAAAATAATAATGTTATTATACTAACTTAGAGCGACGAAGCAATTAACCTCAAGGGTTCATATTTCTTCCTCTATCTATATTAGGATGAAGTCAAATTTATGTAGACTTAGTGTTCATCCCTCTCTGTTTCATGATGATTCTAATTTGGTTGCTTGTAGTAGATATGTCAATCCACTCCAGGAGTGTTGTAATAATTAGAATAAAGACTCTCTCAAAATCTTCAGTTTTGAATTGTAAAAAATTGTATTTTCACAGGACATGCCACATGTTAATGTCTATATGACGTAAGAAGAATGATTGTTGATACCTTTTCTTTAGTTGTATCTGATGCTCCTCTTTCCTGCTACCTCTGCTGAAGAAGATTATCCAGTGGATATAGATTGGATTAAATCCAATATTAAAATAGAGTTTTATAAATCTAATTTTAATAATTAGATTGAATTTTAAGTTCAAATTTATATTTTCTAAAATAAAAATAATTTAAATGTTTATAAATAAGTTTGATATCAATTTAATTTTTTTTTTCAAAATCAGTTTTAAATCCAAAATAATTTAAAACTATTATGTATTTTCTAAGAATATCTTTAAATTAAAAATCTATAGAACTATATTCCATTATTGTGTAATTAATCAATAATTTGAAAAACAAAGCATTTTTTAATATTTAGTACATATTTTGTGTAAGATTAGATGCAATATTTGTTATGTTTTTAATACAAGTCTACATCACTCCCTATTGAAAACAAATTATGTGTTATTCAAAAGTATATCATCTGAGGATTAAAAAAAATGACAATTATTATATTATAGTAAAAATATAAATAAATATAAGAATAAAAAATTATGTTTGAATATATCTTTATTCGGATTAATCAATGTCACAACCCTTTTTTAGTCATTCTTTTGATAAATATAATCTTAATAATTATAATTAAGATTATAACTCATTAGCATAAGTAATTATAGTTACAACTAGTTAGTTTAGTAGTGTATTTCAAAATAGGTAAACATAACTCAATAACTCATATCATAAGTACTCCAATTTAGGAATTAAAAGTTTAATACACTTTTTCATGAAGCTAACATATATTCTCTAATCAAGGCTGGCTAAGGGTAAAGCGAGCCTCTAGTCAAATAAGATCTCAAAAAATTAATTTTTACTACTAATATTTTTATATTAAATTAATTATAAAATTATGTTTAAGAAAAAAGGTCTCGAAAATTGTTTTTAATACTAATATACCTCAATTAATATAATTATAAAATTCTTTTTAAGAAAGAAAAGGCTTCAAAAAAATATTTTATTACTAATATAACTCTATTAAATTAATTATAAGTTTATGTCTGAAAATAAAATTTAATTAAACTATTTATGTAAGATAATTTTTATTGGTATTAAAAATGATAATTAATGAGTTAGAGTTTTTTTTAGTAAATTATAGTTTTATTTATGAAAAGGAGAATGATCAGCGATATCTTTCTTCTCTTATAATCAATATATATATATTCTATTTTCTTCTTTTATCTCTATGTGACTTCTCTTGTCTCTCCTTACTTTCTTCTCTTCTAAGAGTCCATGTGTACCAATATTTTCATGCTATTTTTTTGTTAGTATGTTTTTCTTTCTATTTATGTTGTTGTTATTTGTTATTTTGTTTTGGATTTGTATTAGAATTAGAAATGTGTTTCTTCTGCCCAATTTTGTTTTTTGGTATTTTTCGATTTACGGGTTTTAATAAAAAAAAAATTGTATATCTTGCCCACTTACTATCGAAGCACAATAATTTTTTGAATTATTTTTATTAATGATTAATTTTAAAATAAACTATGTAGGTTTGTGAAAGAGTTGAGAGTTGAGTAGGAGAAAGAGGCTTGAGACTCTAAACAAAGTCTGCTATCAAGTTTACTTCCTTGACAACCAAAATCAGGTTTTATTGTTTTAATTCATTTGTTTCATTTACATATCTTTAATAGTATTTTATATATTATTATTTCATATAAAAATATATAGATATGTCAAGTAGAAAATTTGAATCAGGCTATTCAAAAATCCAAAAAGGGGGAAGAATTGAGACATCAATTGCATCATAAAAAGGAGCTATGAATACATTTAAAAAAATAGATAAGAAAAATAAATTAGAAAATACAAGTGGGTGCTCTTTGAATGAACAAGATAATAACAATATAGATATAGGTGAAAACAACAATAAAGTAAGAGAAATAATTAGTGATTATGATAACTATAACAATTTCAGTGTCAGTTGCTTCAGTCCAAAGGAGTTTCTCAAAATTAAAGATAATAAAAATTTATTTAAGATCAACAATATCCCAAGAAAGATTAGACGAATTAGCCTTGTTATATATTGAAAAAGAAATGTTAAATAGAATTAGTTATGATGATTTAATAAATAATTTTGCATAAAAAAGCTCGAAAAATAAATTTTAAATAAAAGGCCTCATTTGGCATCTCAAACTCTTGAGTCGCCCCTGTCTCTAACTCATTATATACTAATTCAATGGATAGCCTCAGCTCCATTGCTAGTACCCCATCAGCTCCTAAATCCGCTCTCAATATACACAACATGCGATCATCGCAAAAATAAGAGAAAAAACAATACAAAATGCAAGGATGACCTAAAAATCACAAAAAAAATGTATAAATGAAAGATATCATAAATTTCACCAATTTCACGAAAATATTAAATTAAAGTCAGTGAACTAAAGCCCAAGTACCAAACTACAAAGAAATTTCTAGACTCTAGACTCTTGCTTCTAGAAGACTAGTACATTGAATGGACGGGTGAGACTCTGCACATGTCATACTGATCCTCCTCTTATATTTCTATACAAGAAACTCAAATGGAACATCATATATCTCATCTAGTATTGACATGGTTAACTTTAATAACTCCTTAAGTATGATAATCTTTCATATAATTCATATCATACCGTCAACTATAGGCTTTCTACAACTTTTACCACTCTAAGTGAGTTTGATAAGGATAGTCCACATCACAAGTCCCCTTCAATACACTTGACCTAATCCTAGATTAGCATTTTCTCATCCTAGATTAACATTTCTCTTTGGAAATAAGCTAAGGTGACAATCATACCACACTGAACTTTCACTAGTAATCTTACATTCAAGAGATATAATTGGATTTGTGATATGACTTTATAATAGATACTCTATTTATAGCCTAACCTTTTTATTGATAAAATATTCATTTTTCCTAGTCTTCACAACTTATACATATAATTGTACTATTAAAATTTGTAGTCTTGTACAAAATTTATTTCTATCATTGTTTTTAAATTTTAACACATAACACAATACAATAATAAAATACAATTTGTTACAGGCAAAAGAAACCATTTCAATATATAAATCACCTCTACTATAAACATAAACAAAACGTCACAGTTTACCGTCTAGTGGCAAGGCTACAGACAAAACAATTTCTCTAGAAATGTAGAGTTCCCCCATCATTTCCTATTTTTCTCATTCTTATCCACAAGTTACAATATTTTCACACATACAACATCCTAACAAGCAATCCAATATGTCACATTCATCATTATGACATCATATCTAATTATAGCTCATCTCTATATTCTTATCTTATAAGGAATTACACTTCAGTTATGTTCTCAAACAACTCACCAATTCGATAGGTTTCAAATTATATATTTTAACTGAAAATTTCCTAAATCACTCTGATATTCCACACTTTCACATAATTAAAATCTCAATTAACTTCACATCTCGAACCAGAATACAAAATAATTTCATATCTTTATCCTATGTAGGTCAATATGCAGCTACATGTTCATACTCTAATATTTGAATTCAATCATATGACTTTAAAATTTGAAATGAATTTAGCTAAAACATATTGGTTCTATAAAGATGGCAGAAACTTACCTTAAGATGAAATCAAATTATACGATAGAATCATTCCATCTAACCAATTCCATGACATTGAATCTTCAAGAAACAAGGAAGAGAGTCAAATTTTTTAGGGAAAATGAAGAAGGATGGGAGAATCTAACTTATGAAAATTGAGATGGAAAGGGATTTTCAGAAAATGTTTATGAGATAAGTCTCTTCAAAGGTTGTCACAATCAACAATTCTTGTATATATTTTTTCTTTAAAATGTTTATTTTTAGTAAGTGAATTTATGTTGATTTCACAAACCTCATATGTAAAGTGAGAATTACAATCTGTTTGAAAGGTGGAAATTATGATCTATTTACATATTATAATTTGGTTTTATTTTTAATAGATGAATATTTTTTTAACTCATCCATTGAAAAACATTGAAAAATAAGTATGAGATTAAATATGGAAAAATATTTTTCAACTAACTAAATCTTTACAAATTTCTCTTACAACTTGAAGTGACATCTCTAGAGTGATTTTTCATTTTTCTATTTTTTCAGTTCTTATATTCTAAAATCACTTAGTAGATATTAACTCAGAATGTAAGAAAAAATTGTAAAGATTTAATTGTCAAAATATCATTATCTATTAAAAATTTATACCTTATCTAATAAAAGCACGATAATGGTAACATAATCGTCTAAATAATTTGAGTAAGATAAATTTTGAATCAATTTGCAAGTATTTTAGTGGAAGAATAACGTATATGCATATACCTGTTACTTTTATTGAAATCTATTGTTTTATTTTCGTATAGCTAATAATTATAAAATCGAATTACGGAAAATACGTTTTAAATCATTTTAATAGTTTTTTTACTAAATTTTATTTAAATAATGTATAGTTATTTATCCATATAGTTTTAACGAAGATTGTAACATCCCAATTAAATAGATAAAATCAATTTAAATAAACGCCACATATATTAAATATTCAGAGAGTGCGGAAAAACAGAATATGACGTACACAGTACCCCAACATATCCATAACAAAAGGAAGAGGCTCCATAGGCCTAAATGAGGCACAAAAACTCGCCAAGAGCGAGAGAAACTACTACTACTAAACTCCAAACGTTGAGGCCCCCATAGTGAGTCTGATAGTCGTCCAAGATATCATCAAACCGCAACATCTCTATTATTATTACCACTGGCAGAGGTTCTCACATCTGCTCACATCAACAAGGTTGATGATCATCGCAAAGGAGGAAACCACACACAATCATACAAACAAGCAAAGGGTAAGCTAGTGAAAAAGTTCTCATATCATACACTCAACATACAATTTCATATTCAAGCATAAATGGCAGACATCCACATATGAGGCACCAAACCATATAAGACACCAAGACTTGACTATCCGGATACGCTCAATGAGGCACCACCACAAAACAGTGGAATTACGTTCTATCAATGAGGCGTCACCACGAGGCCTTCGCGGAATTACACCCTTACAAGAGGCACCACCACGTGGCCTTCGTGGAATTACGTCCTGGCCTTGAGGCACCACCACGTTAACCTCGTGGAATTACGTCCTGATCTTGAGGCACCACCGTGAACTCTCACCTTGAGGTTCATGGAATTAGGTTCAATAATTGAGGCACCACTGTGAACTCCCCTTAGGAGGGCCCACGAAATTATGTCCATATGATGAGGCACCACCATGAGCCCCACTACAAGGGTCATGGGATTATGTCCTACCCAAACCTTACTCACACATAATCAACCAATCATGAAGTTCTTATGGATACCATTAACATGTCATTTAGTATACATGACCAACCACCAATCATATATCATGCCAAGCTTATCACTATTTCATTAGTTCCCACCCATAACATACATAGCACATGCATATCCACCCCCTTTATGCAATAAATCAATGAACCAGTCAATCAAACAACCAACAATATTCACGAAACGAAGCATAGCCAAAACCCAAGCTATGTCTCACTCAAGCTGGGAGTTCTCGTTCAAGCGAGAGGAGTGCTCTCGCTCAAACTGCAGACTCTCGCTTAGGCGAGACTGCGATAGTGACTCTGGGCAATTTCGCTGATTCTCGCTTAAGCGAGACTATCTTGCCTGAGCGAGACAGTTCGTCGCTCAAAAGCAGCCCCTCGCCTGGGCGAAGGTTCGAGCAGAAAAGTCTAGGCGAGCTTCTGCTATTCTCGCTTGGGCAAAAATATCAGCTCTCGCCCCTGTTCACGCATACATGGCAACACACCCAACCAAAAATACATCTTTCAACCATTTCCATGCGAACCCAACTGTCAACACCCAATTTCATCCGGATAAGAAATAAAATTTTGACTTTAATAATAATTAAAAGAAAAAAAAACACATTACAAAAAAAATCAACATTAATTTGGATGTACATGTATACTCCTATTCTTTTATTTATTTATTCATTTTTATTTTTATTTTTAATTTTGTCTTGCTTTTTATTTATCTATTTTATTTATTTTATCTTGTTATATTTTATTTGTATTTTTATGTTATTTTTATTTTTACTTTACTTTATTTTATTTTATTTTTATTTTATCTTATTTTAATTTCAATCTCCATTTTATTTTACTTTCACACCATTTCGATTTTAGTCTCTTAAAAAATATATAAAACGTATAAAATGAAAAAAAAAATCATTAGACTTTCTGCCATGCAAAATATGGCCAGATTCATACGTTATCTTGTTATTGGGAGGTTTTTGGACACAAAAAGAAAAAATGTTGGGTATTGGTGTATCACTGCGGCAGCAACCAGGGGAGGCAGTGTCTGTGCGACAGCAACCAGGGGAGGCAGTGTCTGAGCATGTCTGAGCATAGCAGTGCAGCTATGGCTAAAGTGCAACTTTCCATACAAAAGAAAGGGGGACATATAAGCAAAGGGGAAAGACGAATTTCAAGATACAGTTTCACAAGATCACATAGGGCAAGAGCAACAAAGCAAGAAAAAAAAAAGAGAGAACAGAATCAACAAGCAACAAGAGAGGAACAACGAGCAATACAAAGAGAAAAAGGTTGCGATTCTTGGATGTTTGGATCAATGCAAGACTATCTGGTAGTCCTTGAATGAACGTTGTCTGTGTTGTGTTTCCCATATTTGTTATGCTTTGTTTGTTGCTCATGATGATGTTACTGCGCGAGTTGTAATGTGGGCTGAGTGATAGAAAACATAGTCCACATTTACTCTGTTACTGTATGATCATCGTTCAAGCCCCAACCGAATCCCCACAGCCACGGTTTCCCTCAACCATCATCAACACACCAAAACGCTCATTCTCCATTCAGCTGCCGCAGACCAATTCCCCCAAATATCACAAACCAACCCATCCCACACGGTCACCAATAAACCATCATCACTGTTACGCAATTCCCATTTCTCATCTTCCTGTATTGAATCTGAACTCCTTTCATCCTTCACCTGCACAAAAACAACAGAAACCCAAAACTAGAACCCAAACACACTTCACAAACAGTTATATTTTGTAGATACACGTCTTCACTCGCTTACTCGCTCACCTCATCCTCAATCTTTTTCACCACCACCGAACCGATACACCCCTGCAACTTCGATTTCTCCATTCAACCACAACCCGTTCTACATTTCTCGTTCTTCCATCAATCTCCAACCTTCACAAAAATAACCAAAATCAGGGAACCTCTATTCATCATCCTCCACCCACCGATACAATGAAATACCCAATTCCACTCAGCCCACCAAGAACAAATCAGAAACAAACAAACAGGGAACCGAAACCCCCACAATTCCAGCGCCAAACACTCTCATTTTCCCAGATCAGCCGCGTCTAATCATAACACATAGATGAATAAGGGAATAGAAACCCTCGCCGTCGGCCTCGTCGCCGGCGATTCGGAGCTCTGAGCGGAGGAATGTGACCGCGTGATGGTTGCAGACCCAATCGCGGTGGCTGGCATGGCGGTGACGAGCTGTAGAGTCCTCGTGTGCCTTTTTTTCGTGCGGAAGAGGATGGGGGCGAAGGGGGCGCTGGCGTGGACGTCAGTGGCGGCTGGAACCGCTGACGGCGGTCTCCGGCAGGCGAGTCCTCGAGGCCATGAAGGGGATGAGTGCAGCCCCTGTCTCGCGCGCGTTGGAGAAGAAAGAAGAAGGAGATGCGTGTGTAAAACTTAATTAAGGATCTTTAAGATTTATAATTCTCACACGATAAATCATAATAGAGCACTAACCTTGATCCATGAGAGATCCTGTGAATATGCGTTC
>Ga0099822_1003118_pt1 | contig 21122 bp, 16 predicted proteins | sample CowpeawhiteBW_FD_76839 | JGI IMG/M metagenome (GOLD analysis project Ga0099822, IMG submission 76839) | Root nodule microbial communities of legume samples collected from California USA - Cow pea white BW | ecosystem: Host-associated > Plants > Roots > Nodule | place: USA: California | collected...
GCTTTCCCCAAAACCAATACAAAATGTCAGTGATTGAAATTAGGGATTAAGAGAAGTTGAAACTTCAAAAAAAAAATGATTCGAAAAGAAAAATATCTAATATCTTACAAGAAGGAAAAATCATCATAAAAAAAAAAACACTTAGAAAAAGAAAAATGCATGAAGAGAAGAGATGGCTTACAAGAATGGCTACCACGAGAGAGAGGATGGATTAGTAGAACAAAAGATATTTTCCAGCATAAGAGAAAATGACGTACGAAAAGAATAAAATCAACTTTGTAAAATTTTCTATGATTGAGATGCGCCAATTAACTGATTTACCTACCAAATCCCAAATACTTTTGCCATAAAAATAACAATTATTTAAAAATACATGTTAAAATATCTCGTCGGTTTTTAACCGACTGTAAATACTATATAAATTTTTAAAATTCTTTTAATATGGTGGCATTTTAATAAACTGCCGCTAAATTAATGCCACTAAAAACCATTTTTTCGGTAGTGATAACATCACCATAATACCATCATTGTTAAAATGCAAACTAGGTTTAATTACTCGAATGATACCCACTTTGGTAGGAATGTGTCAATTTGATACATTCAGGAAAAAAAATGTCAATTGTGTCTCCACTTTTGAAAAAATATCTCAATTAGATCCTTTTAGAAAAAAATAATTAATGTCGTTAACGACATGCCACGTGTCACTCTCTAGTTTTTTATTTTATTTTTTAATTTTTTTTCAAAATTTTGTTGTTGCCACGTGTCAAGTCCATGCATGTTGTCACACGTGACAATGTTAGTGTCACGTGGCAGGATAATGCCACGTGTGACAAATGTCATTGTACTGATTTCAATTTAATACCCATATGTACCTCATTGTTTCAATTTAGTCCCCATTTTTGTGTCTTTGGTTCAATTTTGTCCCAATTTTTTTTAATAATTGAAGTGCATTTTTTAGTTCACTTTTTCATAAGATTAAAACTAATTAAGTATAAATATTTTTACAACATTAAGTATTGATATTTACAATAAGTATAAATAATCCGTCAGGAGGAACAACAAATCCCTTTATGATAAACAGATTCATTTTGCAAGTTCGTCTATTCCAATTAGATGTTCAAAATGCCTCCTGAACGGGGACCTAAAGGAATAACCTTAGCTTTCACCAACTAAACGAAAGGAAACTGCTGGCACAAGTAAGATGTTCATTGCGAACTTAATAAAGACTTCCTTACCGGCTACGCGCTCCGAATAGAGCGCGGAGCCAACGAGTCTTTAAGTGGTCCAGTTGAGGCCCTCTCCACACATCCTGCAGATGAACCCAAGCTATCTACACCCCAGGTGGTGAAGAGCCGACATCGAGGTGCCAAACCCTTCTCGGTCAGTATATTCCCGTAATCTCTCTATCATCGACATTGGCTGCCTACTTCCATAATTAATTGCATCATAAAGTAGTAGACTTTGGGCTAAATCTGGCTCACATGGACTAATACAATCATGAGATTCGTTGTTCAATCTTGAAGCAAGCATTTATCGTCCAGTCGGAGGAATAGTCGTTATTTCACCATTTGAAGGGGGCATGAAGCAAGGCAATGGACTATTCTTAATGTTCTTACTGGGAAGATGTGAATGTTGGACCAGAGCAAACAAAACCACCTTTAAGGGGGAATAAAACCATCTATATTAAGATGACACCTATCTTTCGCATATCTTGCTCATCCGACATGGCATGAATCACCGAACCTGCCTCAGGAATAACGAAAAAGGGCGTTGATCCAAGATTCGATTCAAGGCTGGGCAGAAGGAAAAGAAGCTCCTAGCATAGTCTCTATCTTCTGGTCGGAGACAAGGGATGGATGGGCATTGGTTTGTTGGTCAAGTGTTTGATGATCGAACGTTCTTTCATAACGCAATTATATTTAATCCAACTCGCGGCTCAACCTATGATTTAGTAGATCGAGCTCACTACGCCCTACGACAACAACACGACATTAAATGGGTTAATGGGAAGCTCAAGAAGGATGAGTATTACGCCCGCTGAACACCGTGATTGAAGAGTGGGTAGGTCGGTTAGGTGCGAAGCCTTGGAACATAATTCTGCTCGCGGCAAATCTTTAATCGAAATAGTGATTCTTTGAGGATTCAGATAGATGAAGAGAAGGCCAAATTGTTGGGATGAATAAGCCACCACAATATAGGAAAAATAATAAGCAATAGGAGAAGGATGTGTCTCAGGTGCAGAGACTTGTTTTGAAGGTGAACCAGTAGAGTAAGATGCAATCAGGCATGATGTAGTAGGTGGCCTCATGCTGGAAAAGGTAGTCCGAAAGCTTTCTCTCTCCCATCAAGCAAGACCCGTGTGGATGAGAGGGGATTGAATCATTCATCATATACATCTTCTTCCGTGATCCATTTCATGTCAACTCTTATTAGCATACCCCTGGTTGGGATGGGTAGTCCCACCAAGAGGCAAAGGTTGTTTGCCTTGCTTTCAAACTGACTTGCCTTATCCTATTGGGTGTGTTGGTTAACCTCACCTTCCAGCTGGTGTGAAGGTTTTATTCCTCACATCAAAGGCGTAACGAATATGGGGAAGTTCTGACCATCTATCAGAGAAAAAAGAACGAATGGCTTTGTATCAATGGAATTTCATCATCCATACATAACGAATTGATGTGGTATATTCAAATCATACCGCCTAATCATCTAAGGATGTAGGCACTGCCTATTCATTTCACTTGCACCATCAAGTGGAGGCGTCGAATCCTTGCAATAGGGGGGCAGACTGATCAGGGTGGAAGCTGGCGGTAGGGCTTGCTTAACCGTATATATGGGAGCGATTTGAGCATCATTGCTCGCCAGGGAATGAAATAAGCACTCTACCCTACGCCATTCACCGCCTTTTCCAAAGGATTCTCGACGCTCTCTGATGTAGTAGATCAACAGATCGAAATATTAGCATGTGAGGCGGCAAGGATGATACGATTATCATCAAATCAAAGGTGAAAGACCCTTCGCTCCACAGCTTGCCCCCTCGGCCAACTCTCACAAAGGCAGAAAGGAGGACTTCTTTGATAATAGTAAACTACCTATGAGTCTCATTCTCTCGCATTCGTTGTTAGACACGCTATTAAAGGTATAAAAGGTGGGCTATTGTTCTACATATACAAGAGGGGGTTCAAAAAGTCTTTCTCTACTGTTTTCAGTCTGGTTTGCTTTAGAAGTAAGGTTTTCTTAGATGACATGTTAAAGGAATGTCTGGATCGATAGGCAGATTCCTCTTATTAGTAGTCAGACTGATGATCTACCAATTTTCGAAGGGGTAGACCTGCCATGCAATCTGAGATCCCTCGTCGATATACATGTAACAGTTGAGTCCTCTCCAAACCGTAGGAGATAGTTACCCATCATATGGGCCATGGCTCTTCCATCGTCCTGGCTTCCTTTCTTACCTATGATATGCTTCTTAGAGGAATAATTACCGCATGGCATGGAGGGGGAGGTCATAAGCCAATTTCTTAGTCACCGGGTGGAGCGCACCTTAGGTACTTCAGTAGGGCGACACTATTTCTTAGATTCATGACCCAATTCTATTTAGCGAGATTTTTCATTCATATTTTTCTCCGCTGGAATTAGGGCCCTCGAATGATCCCACTACATCAGGACCCTTTCGACGTTGCATAAAAACCATTACTTTATGTTAAGTGAAGGGAAAAGAATCAAGACTATTTTACTTTACTAGACTAGCTACCGAGCTTACTCAACTCAAGGAAGCCCAGAAATAGCCCTGATATGCACAATGTTATCTCCTCTATGAGATCTCGGTGCTACTGCCCAGCCCCACCTTGAATAGATAGTAATATCGTAGAATATATTGTCTCTTATAAGGGGCTTGACCGTGTAATTAGGATGATATAATGCAAGGTGCTTGTGGGTGAAAAAGTACAGGAATTGCAAACGACAAATGAACACGCGCCTGCATAACCTTTCCCAAATCCTCCGGATAAAGGGCTTTCATCTCCATCGGTGAAACTACAAAGAAAGGGGACCAAAACATGATGGGTGGTAAAATCCATGGGTTATCGAAGGCTTCATGACAAAATAATGACCCTTAAATCCAAATCACTTTGAAAATATAGAAAAACGAGTAAAGTGTTTCATCGGCCTAGCTCAAAAGCTATTGGTGAAAGCTGAAAAGAAGCAAGAAAAGTAAGAAAGTTACCTCAAGGAGTCAAGATGACTGTCTCCTGTTCCCCTGCCTGCTTTCCTGCTATATTCTCGCATTCTTGCACAATGGCTCGTTCTTCGATTTGCTTATTGTAGCCTAGGAATAAAACCGCCGCTCAGGTTGAGGAGTGTCCACATGAGTTCGGTGGCCTTAGTCGGGGATGGAAATACAGGTGGGTAAGTAGAGAATACCTAGAGACAACTCTCTCTAAGCCCCGAGGAATATTTCTATTATTTGATTTTTCATCCAATGACTATATATTTTTTATATTTTTATGGAAAACTCCCTACGGTACTACCCCGTTTAGGTCAGAAGCCATCCTAGCTCGAACCCCTCTTCCAGGTCTATCACAAGGGAAACGGTCGGTAAATAAATTCTTAGAACTTATCTTCTATGAACTGTAATTCTGCTTGAACTCTGACACTTCTCTTATTGTTAAATTTATATCTACGGCGCTAACGATTTAATAACTATCTTTGTGGCTAAAGAAGCCAACGAACTCTTATCTTAAGAGGGTAATCTCCTTATCTCTTTTTTGCCAGGTTGCTTCTTCGAGTCGATACATATCAAATAGCTTCATATAATCTCGAACCATGCCCCTTCCTCAATGAGTCACAAGCGAGCCATGCCACATTGCATGGGGCTTGGGAATTTTTTGAGCTTATATCGATTGCTAGCTTCACTAATCTCCCATTCTCTTTACTTCCTTTTAAAAAAATGAAAGAGATACTTGATTTTCCTAAATATCCTTTAAGGGGTGAAATAGAAGCTCGAGAAGGAAAAGCAAAAAAACCTACCTACTATTTTCTCTTAAAGGCTAGAAGGCGCTTTCTAGAGGCGAAGACTAAAACTGATATCACGTAGCTGGATAGATGTGTGGGACAGAGGGCTCGTGGTACCTACTGCCCTCCCTTTCTCCTCTATTTTGAGAACCGTGTGAATGGAGAGTGGGCAAAAGGACAAGAATCAAAAGTATCGAACTACCTATAAGTCAATTGGAATATAGAGACATAAAAGGTTGAAACTTTCAGGAAAAAACTTCCCAAATCAACTCATGAAATAGTATAACATAGGAAGATCTATTATCTATGCCGAATCTGGATTGACGTACAACCTAGAATTAACAAAGGAAAAAACTAAAGAATATTTTCACACAATCCCAGAGCAGCAAGAATAACAAAACAAGGCTCACCTTGGAACTCCTCCAACCCTTGGTCAAACGCTTGTCTTTAAGGCAAGACACTAGTAGAAGCAACTTATCTAATTTTAGGGTTACTTCTTTCGAGCGAGGGCCAAAAGCCACCAGTGCAATCAATCCCTTGTTTTCCTTCCTCGCCTGTTGTAACTTTGCCAAAAAAGTTGTCAATCAGGCTACTTCTGGAATTTGTGGCAGCAACCTATGGGTTTCCTTGTTTCGTTCATGCATTACTTCCATACCAAGGTTAGCTTGGGGGATTGGTGAATTCTTATAGATCCATCTTCCAAAAGAACCATATATTCCAAAATCATGTCATCGACCAATAATGCGACTTCCATAAATAGAGTCTTTCTTGCACAGAGTAATTAGAACTATAGATGTGGTTGGTTGTTGACCAATGGCCTATCAAATTTTTTGTATTCTTTTTCCTAGGTTCATTGAGGTAAATGCCTTAAAAAGGGACAATTTTTTTGCAGATGGTGCTGCTACGATGGGCGACGAACTCGCTTTGGGAAAAAAGACATGCCCAAAAGAGGATTAGCCCGGTGCTCATGTCTATCTTTAGGTGTGTTCTTGCGAGGAGGTCGAGTGAGACAATCTCGAATTCAATTCCCAGGCTTCTTTTAGGGGAAGTTTAGGAGAGGTGGCAAAGCAAATCAGAAAGAAAGATGTCATATGTGCTCTTGACATCGAGAAAGAGCTTCGTTGTTTCATCACCTTGATAGATTGAGTCAAGTAATGGCATCCACGTAGAGCTTACGCTTAATAGGCCGGCTTCCTCTCTGGCACCCACCAACGAGTTTCCGCATCTAGGTAGTAGGGACCCTTGCAAATTCATTGGATGTTGTTGATGTGGAAAAATCTCAAATTTATAAAAACTAGCGGATGAATTTTCCATCTCCAAGCTTTCTTGTCACATTTGAACGTAAGTAAATACAAATTAAGATCGTAGAAACATGAGCTTATAAGTCACTAGATGAATTGTTGAGTAGATAGATCAAATCCGGATGTGACTGGAGTGATTAGAGTAGCCCTTCTATATCCGAGCTTCAATGAGTCACTCCTCGCTGGAATTAGGGTCGAACCATCATAAAGAAGAAAGGGGACACAAACAAACTTGGAGAGCGCAATACAACGGATAGTTGTATGCTGATGAAAGTACTAACTTCCCTTGAGACTGAGATTTTTGGACAAAAGCAACTATGATTGACATCCTTATATAAGCTTTAGGCCACTTGACCAATAGGCGAATCAATACAGAATTTGGGTGGACTCGCTCTATATCCTTATGGATATCAAATTAGTGGGCCATTAGAATATAGGAAAAAAAGTCGCTGGAGAAAAGTATTTATCAATGCGCTACGCTAATCATCACGCACTTGTTTGTCACTTTGTTTTTAGTTGTTCCCAACTCTTAGGCGAGACATTTCTATCGATTTAGGCCATGCCTTTAGGCTGTCGAGTGAGGATTGGCCTTGGATCAACATCCAGCCGAGAGAGGACAACCTTAAGAAGTAACAAGTTCATCTGACTATCGCTAAAAGTCAGGGAAAAAAGGTGGACGAAAGATAAGTGAGACTTTCAAACAAGGCCAAGGATCATAAGGAAAGCTTACGTCTTCATCTCTTGAGGGACTTCACCGCTAAGGAGCATCGATAAGCTGTTGTTTGTAATGCTAGTTCAGAGGCTTAAGGCCTGATTCGGTAAGGGAAGGATTGCAGCTAGATAGTAGGCGGAGGGGAAAAGCTAGGGAATATCAAAAGCAACTTGAACAAGATCGGGGTCAACCGTTTTAGCACGACCCTGGTTCAGGTGGAATCTTCAACTCCTTTCTGGGACCGTTCCACATATTTAGAATCTTTCTACGGTGTGCTTTCTGAATCAGGGAAAAGTGTGGCACATTCATCTCTCACTAAGGCCCTGTTAAATGGAGTTGAGCTAGCTACTAAATCCATTGCTTCAATTATGGTTGCGCCATCCAATCAAATATAGGTGGTAGGGTCAGGAATTGGGTAGTAGGGGGCGAGACCCTTGGACCCCAAAAAAGGCTTTGACCTGTTGTGTAGACTGATGTTTCTTTCATGACATTCTCGGTCAACAGAGAAAGCATGGGAGAAAGATGCACAAAAGAAACTAACAGCCTTTTCAACTGCTATTTGCTCGATAATCTTATAATGTATTTAACCAGAAAATCGATTATGCTTCTACGGAAGTATCTACTCGTTCATGTTGGCTCCGTTCAGCTTCGACATCATAATGTAAATTCGCCGATTTAGGAGCGATTGAAGCGAATACAATAATAGAATGCAAGGCAAGGTTCCCCCAGGAAAGGCAACATCTAGTTCCAATGGAAGTTGTAGTTGTAAAGCCAGTTTAAGAAAGTGCTCAATGGTCTATTTTAGATATTGTGCCGAAATTCCTCTCCCTTCGTCTCTCTTTTTCCAATTGTGGTCTCAATTGAAACCAATCCAAGAAGAACTATATGGATGAGTGGTGATTTGCGACCTTTTGGCAAACTCTTTCGTAACCTTGTCTTTTGTGTCATTGAAAGGAGTCTAAAGACAGATAAGATCATTCCCTATAGGATTTTATTGAAAGGGACTGGCTAACCACTCACTCTCTCAGTTACAACTGTGGTAAGATGGGGGGGAGTGTTCTTTCGAGCATCTACTCCCACTCTGGTTCTTCTTGTTGGAATAAAGCATCTTTCCACTTTCTGGGCATTCTTAGAACCCATTGATGGAGGGGGGCCTCAGCCCCGAGAAGGGGATAGTGGCCGAGTGGTCAAAAGAGGGTATATGGGTTATCAAGAATAGAGTCAATAGCTTGCCTTTCTCTCTCTCCCAACAAGCAAGACGAGATCACCATTTCTCTCAACAATGGACTTCCTTTAATTCTTTGATCTCTTATGAATGTGAAGGAGTTCTCCTTCTTTCTTGTCACCTCCGAACGTAATCAGAGAAGACAAGTCTGGCCTTGATTCTTTTGCATAGTCCGGGGGCCGGCCGCTGTAGAGCTGCACGCAGCTTACCCTCCTTTCACAACAAGGTAAGCTATTGAGGAACAATAGAAAATTCGATCTTATAGAGTTCAATTCCCAATGGATCCTCTTGAAAATGGGAAGATCTAGGATAGGCGGCCAACCTCCTAGAGTAGTTCGCTCAAAGACCCCACCCCCTTGAGAGCAGGATGCCGGTCGAGATGGAGTTGGGAGCCAACCTAGACTTTCCTTCTATTATTAACTTCACCCGTTGTTGTCTCAGGATCTTGAGTGTTATTTTAGTTAAGTTTAAGTTTGACGAGAATAATATTTTACAACCTTTCTTAATGGGTTTGTACTCTGTTATGCTTTGAGTTTATCTTATCTTGAAAAAAATAACGTGAATATCTCCTGAAGCAACACGCAGCCTCCTATGACACTATAAGAGAAATAATATTTAGCAGGAATTAGTTTTGGCATTTTTGGCAAATTTAACCCCTACTAGAATGTTACCTACGATTTGTTTTTTCCCTAAAAAAATCAACATCGTTGCTAACAGATTATCGACGGTTTCTAGAACCTGCATTATTTATCGACGGTTTCTAGAACCCTCATTATTTATCGATGGTTTCTAAAACCCCCGTTATTTATCGACGATTTCTGGAACCCCTATTACTTACTAGTGGTTCTAGAACCCCTAGTACTTTTAAGGGATTTTCAAACTTTTGCTAGTTTTCATTAGTTTGAAATCCCTAGTGGAGTTTTTTTTACCTCTGTATGCAGTTTATTATTTACTAATATTTTTACTTGATGTTTCAAATTCCCTTAATTTTATTTGTTTCACTTTTTTAATGCACATAATTCCTATAACATAAAATGAAAAGCAAAAATTCTAAAATTTTGATATTTGTTTATAACTAGATATAACATTCATAAAACAAGAAACATCATCTATAAGTTCAAGGAAAATAATAAAGTTTAAACGTTCAAACTAGTGAAATATATATTACAATATCTTTGTTTCTTCATAAAAATAAAATAGTGAAAGTCTAATAACATTATTCAATTATTAATCTTCATCTGAACCATTTGTTTCTTTATTAGGAAGACATTCTTTATCTGATACCTAAAATAAATAATAATCATAATTATTAACATTCTATATAGTATAAAAAATATATTAATATACTAAAGATTTCAATATTACTAGTGATGGATGAAACATAGGAAAGTCATGGGACAATTCTTCTTGATAGTTTGTACAAAGAAAGTTATCATTGTCTTCATTTCATTAACTTATGATGTTAATGAAAAAACCTATTTTGAAACAAAATTAATCCAATTAATCAAGTAACATAACCTAGATGACTACAACTTGAGAGGTACTAACAATCACATGCAATGATGGGCAAGCTCTCTTTTATTGTAGAGGAATACATAATGAGCTACTTGCATTGGCTAGGGTAGGACCATATCATATCTCTTTGTTTATCTAAGAGATCAAATCATATATTTTTTGTTCATACTACTCATATTCATACATTATGCTATTTATCTATTTAGCTATCTATCACAATGCAGTGGCTATTGAAATTATGAAATGGAGACCCTTTGCTCTTATGTGTTGTTGCTATCTTTCAAAATCATAACTTCACTGTTTCCCAAATGTGGCAGCACCAGGGCTTCTCTTGCCATTGAGTAACAAACTTCACAAACTAAGGTTGCTCTCCTAAGAATTAGCACCAAAAGAAGGTACTATAATCTTCCCTTCATAATTAAGCTTTCAATTATGAGCATTTATTGTAAAGGGGTTTCTGTGTATGATAAGTTAATTGGAGTGTGAAAATATTGAATTCAAAATTTTCTAAAAGGGCAACTAGTTTAAATGGCAAGTGTATTATGACAGAGATGAAGACAGTTCTTGTGATTTTACTTGAAATTTGATTGTCAAAACAAAAGGGTTTTACTTTTTGTAACAAAATGTAGTTCATCAAGATTGTAAACGATTATTTGTTACACCATGTTGCTTGCTTGTGTTTTTTGTTTGATGTGATCAAAGTAGAAACGTCATAAGAGAGGTTATTGAAATAACAGGTGAAATGCTTATAAATTGCTATCATCTTGGTGGATTTAAGTTTACTTCATACCTATTTAAACCCATGAGGTTGAAGTGAATACAAGCTATTTGAATAATGACAATCTCATATTTGTCTTCTATGGTAATGAATTTTTTATGCTTATTTACCCTGATATTCTTAGCTGGCATGGTTCTTCTATCTACCATGATTGGTTTTGCAAATGGTCTTGGATTCCATTATTTATTTGGGTTTATTTATACTTTTGGTAGTCCGCTAGCTCTGGCTCAAGCATTCAAGACCAGAGACAAGCTCCTGGCATGACATCACATTCAGAGCTAGTAGAAGAAGGGGTTATTCAGATTGTAATAATAAAAACAAATTGTGATAAAAAAAAGTTACCAACATGGTTTTGTAACTGTGTATATGAAGGAAAACTTGAAGATGTCCCACTTTATGAATGAGCATTGAAGCCAAACACTTTAGATAGGCAAGGTCCCATACCTAAACCCTTAATATATCCACAATGTTCTTGACTTCGAAAACATAAGCTAAGGAATCATTACTTGATATATCTTTTGATTGAGATGACGATAATTTTGATTCATATGCTTGCATTTTTTTTTCCTACATAGAACACGAGAAGAAAGTAATTAAAATGACATGAAGTATGGATGATAATTATAGACTTTGTTAGAATTGAACTTACACCAATTTCCCTTCTTCATCACTAACAAATGTTCCATTAGCATGCTTATGTGTAGATATTCATACCTCTGCTTTGTTGACCTTGTGGCCACATTTTTTTTCTTATAAAATTGAAGAAAAAATATATGATACAATTCAAAAATTAAAACATAAATTTTACTTAAAATATATGTAGTATTGTAGCTATTTCATCTCTTTTTCTTGCAATGCTCTTAGATCCACCTATGTGAGGAATGGTTTGCTTTGCTCTATTCTCTTTTTGGCATTTCAGAATACATTAAGTTTCTCTATACTTTTGGAGTTGAACTTGTTGAATAATTGGCAGAGAACAAAAGTATTAAAAATTAGAGTATCCTTTACCTCCTCCTTAACATTGAAGATTGACTTTCCATTAAGTTGTAAAACCAAGTGTACATCAATCTGATATAACACTTGAGCTAAAAGGCTTTTCCACATAATACTAGTAATAAGAGGTTCAGTCCTACCCACTAGTTTTTTCTCCATTAACTTCTCTATAGGTCTTTATTTTTCCAATGCCAAAGCTCCTAGCGTATCCATAATGAGATTTACCCATAAAAGTTAAAGAAACTGCTGCAATAAAATTGATCACCAAAGTCTAGTATTCTGCATTCTATTGCTATTCCTCTAGCAATGAATATTTTATCCCCTATGATCATCTTGATACTAACTCCTACGTGTTTACAAGGTTTCCCCAACCTTCTTGCAATTATGATTTATGCTGGATAAACAGGAATCTCGTTGAAGTAAAGTCAAAGTTATTAAATACAGTGTGGACCAACCAGTTTGGGAAGAAGAGCCAAACTAGAACTTTGTTTGAAAACTTCGTTTTCCCAGTTTATTTGAGAACTCAACTAATTTTATATATATATATGTTTATGGTATCTGAATCAAGTAGTCATGCATAGGTTAAATAAAGTTTCCCTTCCAGCTACATATACCATGTTACTAACAGGCGAGGAAGGAGAAAATATTAGCAAATTAATAGAGGAACATTGTGAATGGTTTTCAACCATTTTCGAATCTATCATTCCATTGAATAAGAAGGTGGTTTTGGGAAACAGAGAATTATGAGTCAGATGTTAGAGGATTCTGATACATTTATGGGGGATAGATTGCTTCGAAAAGATGGGGTCTTTAGTTGGAGCGTTTGTATCAATAGACAAAGCTACTGAGAATATGAAGAATATTGAATATGCAAGGATAAGGGTTCATGTGTCGCTTGGATCGGAAGTAAAAATGTCAAAAAAGATTATGATTAATAGCAAGCTCTGTGAAGTCTTTATACACGAAGAACATTCAACGTATATATCTCATGAATACAAATGCAGATCTTTGGTGAGAAATGACGAATTTGATAAATCAACAATCGCATCTTTGGATTCATCAGTGTTTGAATGTCTAAGTAGCTTCAAATTAGAGGATTGGAATATGAAGGATAATACAGTGCAAGCCATCGTGGTGGAGTCACCGGAGGAGATAATACACTATTTTAAGGTTTTCTTTTCTTTCTTTGTTTTATCACACTAATAATTACAATGGTGTTTTTTTAATATCATGTTAATTTTTATTTTCTTTAATATTTGTTGCAATTTTTAACCTTTCAAATTTAAACCAACACTGTTAGTTTCTACCATTAAATTTTTTATTCTAATTTTAAAATAAATATCTTTAAATTTCAAATACTTAATAAAAATATAAATTTTAATAAAAATATCAATATAACATTTATATAAAAAATTAAATTAAATTTTAATTTTAAAATAAACAAATTAATTTATTTAAAATAATTAAAACTAAATTAATAAAAGATAACGAATATAAAAATTAAATTAAATATAAAACATTGATACTTGATATTATATTACATGTGACATTTATATGTGACATTTGTTCTATCATATGATACAATACTAACTTAAATATGTTATTTTTTTAAAATAAAAATAATTAAATTAAATTAAAAAAAAACCCACAAACTCATACGTAATATATACATTTCACTGTTAATTAGTCATTTAAATGATATTAATAACAATAACTAAATTAAACAAAGACGAAAATTGAATTGAATGAAACAAATTCAGAAAAAATTGAAAACCAAATTAGTATTTAAATTTAAGAAAAATAAACAGTAAAAGACACCATTATTTGCATTTCATGATGGATAATTGCACATGGCACAAGTGCCTTGTTCCACGTGCCATATAGTTTTTTACCATTTGTACGTTAATCTATTATAACCGAATAAATAGTTTTAAGAGTATAAAGTCGTGAAATATAATTTATATATTAAAAGATATGTATTTAATATATTTTAGTTAAATTATATTTATAAATTTAATTTATTATAACTTTTAATGCATAAGTTTTATGTCTTTTACCATAATTATGAAATTCTGTTTAACTTTTTATCTTTTAAAAATGTAATTCGGTCTGTTATCGTTTTAAATTTCTCTCAATCTAGTTTTATTAATTTTTATCATTTTTATTTCAAAATAATTTTTTAGTTGATGCATGACATGAAATTACCTATTAAATTAATTTAGATGAAAATTTTGAATCCAACTGATCTTAACAAAATGACCACTCATTCTGAAAGCTGAACCCTACCAACAACTGGAAAAAAAAACCTGAAATTGGAATTTTCAATTTGTTGGTAGTTGATCAAACTTAGTTTTCATGTGATTTTCACCATATTTACCAACCTTTTTGTTTTAATATCAATTGAGCTTTATTCTTTTCATATATAGGTAAATCTAACCAAGTACGTTTTGAATCAATTCACAAAATTTTCAAACTCTTATCATAAAATCGAAAATAAAAAAAATATAGATCAAAGTTAATTTTCAAAAAACTAAAAATTATATATAAAACATAGGACAAAAATATAATTTAGCCTAAAAATAAATAGTTGTCTTTTAAATTATGTACTTAAATTGGAGTATAAAATTTTAATTGCGCACTTGAAGCATTTTAAGTGAAAAGGTAGAAGAAAGCTCACCTTACACTCCTCTCTGTTATATCTGTCATTTATGCCAAAACCAAGTAGTTATTGTTAAATGTAGACTTTAAATATAATTATAAACTACTCAAAAATTCTTGGTAATTTTTTCTCTCATTATCTATAATAGAAAAAAAAATGGATTAAATTTTTTCTTTGATTAAAATTAAGTTTCGAAACCTTTTCTTAGAAACTCTTCTATTTTATTTTTCGAAAAACTTGAGATGTATCGGTTAATTTAAATTATGAAAATTTTGTTTTATTTTCTTAGAATTTCTTATCCAGATATTTATAAATTAAATTCTATATTCGCACGAAGAATATTGGTTGAGTATACAAAGTGTGATATTTTGATGTTTAAGCAGTCGTAGGAATATTGGGCTTTATAAAATCAGGCCCAACCCATGAACGCATGTGATGATATTCTTAATTAGGTCTTAGTCGTATATTACCATCTTCTGCAACTGAAAGTGATCAAAAGGCAAAGCTTAAGCGATGTTGCATAGAGGGTTGTTTCTTCTTGTACCTCTTTTTCTTTTTCTGCACTTCCATAACATTCATAAATCTTAAATTATTCCTCATTAAAATTACAATAAAAGGGTAAAAGTTATTATTGTACCTTTTTTTAGTGCATTTTGGAATGTGTAATCTGAAAGATATTTTCAGATTCAAAAATATATTTTGAAATGTATATTTTGAAATAGATTCAAAAATATATTTTTAGTTGTACAATTCAGAAGATATTTTTGGATTCAAAAAAGAAATTCTGAATTACCAAATCTATAATAAAAAAAAAACTGAATTTAAAAATGCATTAAAAAAAAGTATATTCTAGAACATACATTTTAGAACATATTTTCAAATTCAAAATATAATTTTAAATTTGGACATATTTGGACATTTTAGAATATGCATTTTGTAATGTACTTTTTGAACGGATTCTAGAATGTACATTTTAAAACATATTTCTAAATTTGGAATTAACTTTTAAAATGTGCATTATGAAATAATAAATCAGTCCTTCTTAACAAATTAAATAAGGAGATTAGAGGATATCAATACCAAGAAATTGCTAAATTTCCTAACGAGAGCAAACAAACAACTAATATTTAAATACAACATAAGGTGTTAGTTTCATAAAACATACGACCACGATATAAAGAAATGTTTGACTTTGATCAAACAAATTGAAAGCTTTTTCAATTAGCCCATTACAAAAATGTGAAACAAATTTTTCTTCAAAGATTTTTCAAACTTTAATTTTAGAAAAAAAATAGAAAGATGAAACAAAGAAGGAAAAAAAAGAAGGAATAGTCCAATTTGTTATTAATTATCGCACTCCTTCTTATGAATCCAACAACATACTTTCTATCCTCTGGTCCTGAGAGAGAAATTAATAATGTAGTTCTAATAATTAGAAGCAATGTCTCATCAAATGGTAAGAAACAATATTATTTATTGATTTTGTGTTCTCTTTTGTTAATGGTTAGAATCAATATTACCGATCTTGATTGATATTGTGCTCTGTTTTGATTCCCATAAGGTGTTGCTATCATGACCAATTATTTCGTTATATTGTTCATTATAATTAAGGCTGAGATTGCATTGATATTGCAAGGTGTGAGTATAAATACGCACTATGTCATATGAAAAAAATCGGAAGAAAGATTCTCTACACTTCTCTAATTTTTTTTCATCACCACTCCCACATACTCACCTCCTTTTTTTATCTCTCTTTCAAAAAAAAAGGGTTAAATATGTTATTGGTCCCTCAAGTTTCAGCAAAATTTGGAATTAGTCTCTCATCAAAACTTTTGACCAATTTAGTCCTTCATCTTTAAAAATGCGTGAATTTAGTCCTTGTAACCAAATTTTGTTAAGTTTATCTGACGTTTCAAGCGCATTTCATGATAATATTTGAATTATTTACACCGTTTGACACATTTTTGCTTCAATGTTAACTAAAATATTATCATAAAATGCATTTAAAATGTCAAATAAACTTCATAAAATTTGGTAAGAAGGACTAAATCCATGCATTTCTAAAGATGAAGGACTAAATTGATATAAAGTTTCGAAGATGGACTAATTCCAAAATTCACTAAAACTTGAGGGACCAAAAACATATTCAATCCAAAAAAAAACATATTGAAGGAGGTAGAAAAACAAGAGAAGAAAACATTCTCTATACTTGTCTAATTCTTTCTCATTACCACTCACATAGACACCTCTCATTTTTATCTCTATTGGAAAAACAAACACAAAAATATTAGAAAAGAAAACAAGAAAAAAGAGAAGAGAAAAGGTGAGAAGATATTGAAAATTTTTGAAGTTACGTCACTCTCAGTTCTTTTATGTTTTGATTTAGTTTTTCCAATTTTCATTTTTTTAATCATAAAAAAATATTTTTCACTTTTCTTTAGTGTCTGCCCAGCCGCTCGCGTTGCATGACATCCAATATAACTTTTATTTTTTTTCTACAAAATATATATAGATGATCTAAAAATAAAAAAATAGCTTTCTTTGTTTACCTTTTCATATTTATCTTGTTGTTCACGTAGCAATGACATCCACATCCACTTTTAAATAAATTAAAAAAAATATTAAAAATTTATAAATGGTTAAAAAAATGAAAAAAATAAAAGAAAAAAAAGAATTTATTTTAAGTGTTTGTCTGGTCACTCGCGTTGCGTGACACCAATTTTAAAATAATTCAAAATACGAAAAATTTAAATAAAAAGGTTTTCAAAAATATCAAAAAATTCAAATCATTTTTCAAATAGTTTTCCAAATAGTTTTTCATAAAGAACTACGTAACCATGATTCTCAATTCACATGGAGATACGTAGGAGCGAGGATTAATCCTCGTTGGGCCCAAAAAACCAAAAAACCAAAAAAAAAATTTGTTTCTTTTGTAAATTCATTTATTATTATTTTTGGGAAAAATAAATATTTTGAAAAACCACATCATCCTTTTTGCACGTTTAATTAAAGGTACTATCATAGCGTTGCGAGGTGCTAATACCTTCCCCACGCGTAACTGACTCCCGGACTCAAAACCTGGTTTTTCGCAGACCTTGTTTTATCTTTTTTTTTCCTTAGTTTTCCAAAATAAACTATGGTGGCGACTTCAAACTATTTTTTTACAAATTTAATTTTTGGTTCGCTGTCCCGTTGTGATTTCAGTTGCGACAAAAACTTTTTAAGTTGTTTTCATACTTTCAAGAGTGCTTTCAAGATTTCATGATCAAGGGTTGTGTTGTGATCAAAATCCTTGTGATTGCTTCTACTGTGTTGAATCTTTGGTGAACTCTTTTTTATTTGTTTTTTCTCAATTGTTTCAGTATTGTTTTAAAGTTATTGATCAAGAGTTGACAAGAAATATATCCTCTTATGGGATCACTAGTGCATTTTAGAGTTTTTACATCGCAGTATATGCCTCGGTTCTTGCGCACCTGCTGCATATAAACACGCGATGTCATTTTTGTAATTAAAGGCACCTTTTATGCCTCGGTTGTTATACTAACATAGGCATATAGCTTAAAAAATTTTACGAATTCGCGTTGTCCACAAAATTTGAAATTTTTTAACTGCTTTTATGCCTCGGTTACCACTGAACTGAGGCCTAATAGCTTTTTTGCTTCAGATTTTTTTCATCTGATGTAGTTACTTGGCTGTATTTTTTTTTGTAATTCACCGATAGAATATGCCTTGGTTCTTTTATAACCGAGGCAGTAGGGATCTTTTTGCTTCAGGTCTATTACCAACCAAGGCATATAGTAAGACAATATGCCTCGGTTTCGAATTAACCGAGGCAGTATGGCTTCGTAGGGTTAAAAAAACCCTAAATCCTTTCGCAGCTGCGTAAACCATCTCGATTTTCTTCTTCTCTGAGCATCCCCATACAACATCCAAATCTTTTCTTCTTCTTCCACTGCACCCCAGCCTTCGTTCCGGCTTCACCATCGTTGCATCGCCGCTGCACCGTGGCGGAGGTGGTTCTGTGGCCGTCGCTACATCTTCTTCATTTTCGAGCAACTCCACTACGTCGCTGCTGCGTCGTTCCACCAACGTCGTTGCTGCGTTGTTCCGCCAACGCCATTGTTGCGCCGCCAACGTCGTCGTTGCACTGTTCCGCCGCCACTTCACCTTCGACGAGATTGTTCTGGCGCCGCTCCTTCTTCGTCTTTTCCAAGCAACCATCACGAAGGTTCTATTGCACGCAGCCCTTCATTCTGCTTGCACCGCCGATGCACCACCATTGCACCGTTGAGGAGGTTGTTCCAACACCGTAAACAATATTTTTTTTTATTTCTGATACACAATTAGGCCTCGGTTGGAGGAAACCAAGGCAGTAACTACTTTTTCTGCCTCAGGTTAATAACCGAGGCATAAACGAGAGTCTTTTTACCTCGGCAGTATATACCTCGGGTGCGAACCCGAAGCCAAAAGTGCAAAATAACCGCTGTCGTTTGCCTTCCCTACACTAGTGGATCAAGAGTGGATTAAGGTTGATATCCTATTGAAGATGTTAAAGAGATGATTGTTGTAGTTGAGTTCATAATTGTATGTTCCTATGTACAAACTTGTTTTTGTTAGTGAAACTCTTTATTCTCACATTGAATAATTAAGACTGAATGTAAGATCAATTGATCTAAATCAATATAATATGTTGTTCGTCTTTATCTTGCTTTATCTTCTTTAATCGTGTAGCTCTCTAATCTTGTAATCTTGATTCACAAATTTAATCTCATTCTGGTTTTTAAATTGAAAGTGTTTTAAAAATAACTTAAAGAAAGATTTTTTGTGTGAAAAAGTTTCAAAATCAATTCACCCCTTCTTTGTTTGGATAAGTCATCAATTATTTCATAACACAAAGTTTATCCAACTATCATCTTGGCTTATAATGATATGTCACAACATTATGATAAAACAAAATAGATAGTCATATATATATATATATATAACAAAAGGATTTATGCCTAAACTTCATCATAAAAGCATTATCTATACCGCAACCTCACTATTGTCTAGCTAAAGGAGCATATGCACATGTACTATCCTCCGCTCACACAATTTAAGTGATCATTGCAAAGAAATCAAGAGAAAACCCAACAACACAAGAAACAAAATGGTAAGATAGCATAAAAGAAAAGTTATACTTGTAAACATAAATCAGATTACCATAACACTGTAACCCATACAAAAATAATTAAGCATAAATAGCAGTTGACACTAAACTCAATTATCTGGATACATGCCATAAATATAGGTGTCATTAAAAGTATGCACATGTGATGATTTCTAGTCTCTACAAAGTACTAAGACACAATGGGTCATCACCCAACCACACAAGGTTAATCCTAGCCTATGACCAGAGAACAAGTCCATAAATGAGAATCTTATGTTACTCTCACCACCTAATTCATTTTACTCTATGTGATTATTAGAGTTCAAGATACCTCCTTCCAGACTTCCCTATATCAAGGCATACACTAAAAATAACAACACCAAGAATTTCCCTTGAAATCCTTCAAACTTCATCACATATGCTCACCACAACATATTATATTCAATAAATCATAATGAGATCCATAAACATACTTCACATCAACGACAAAACACCTTAAAACAGTCAAATAAGATAAACGGACAAAACAAGGCAAATAACATAAAGTACATCCAAACAGTGAAAATCATTTCTCTAACCACAGACTTCAAAACAAAGATCCCACCCATGAAAGTGAAGATTCACATGTCTAGGAGCAATTGTCAAAATTTCAGCTCGATTTGACGATTAACGAAGTGGGAATCTTCATTTTACCAAAAGAACACAAGTAATAAAAACATGGTGGCACCCAACGCCTAGTCCCTAGAATTCACTGACTTCTAGCACTCGACGGTCCAAAAGTGGCATCCAGAGATACCAAGTCAATGGCCTGGCGCCCGTCGGCATTGTGACGGCATCTAACGCTATATCAGAAACAACAATTTGCCTTTTTTTTTCTAGTTTTTAGGTGATATGGATTAGTTTTCATTGTTCAAATTGGTAATCTTATTTTAGGATTGATCCTTAACAGTTTTTATAACATAGTAATTGGTACCAATGTGACCTATGACTCATATTCCAAGTTCTCCTAATTACCACAAATCAAACAAGTAACAGATTCAAATAATCAAACACAATTTCACCTACCATCAGCATACATACCTACAAATCTACCTTAGCAACACAATTTTCTCATTGAGATCAAAAGCAACCACAACCCGCCACATCAAACTCACTCACACTAAAATCACTAGCTTTTGTTACATGGTCAAAAGTTTGACTGACTCTAAGAACTCCACATCCTTTCCTAAGCCACATGATATTCTATCTACACATAGAAACACCACATAATGATCAGATCATATCCTCATAATCCTTGATCAACAAAGAATTGTATAGAAGTTAACAAAGTCACATGCGATCTCAAAGAAAAACACATGCAAAGATGATCAAAATTATCCAAAGGATGAGCTGAAAATCAACTTACTCAAATTGAAAAATTAATCGGATGAACTTAAAGATCTCACCACGAGGATCCCATATATAGTCTCTGATCTTCAAAAAGATGATCACATGGTTAGATAACTTAGAGAGATAAAAACTAAGAAAAAAGGATTTTGGAGAAATAAAATGTTTTTGAGTAATGAGATCCTTTTATAAAATTTCTATTTATAATCACACATTATATTACTAAAATAATAGAATTTTATTATTTTAAAATACTATCATTCTTAAAATAATATTTTCTACGTTCTCATACACATTGTATCTTTCTTTTTTTTTTTTTTATTAAGATTAACAATTAAATTTTTTTTTTAAAAAATTTTCTTTTTATGTTTTTTTTTTTTTTTTTTTATTTTTA
>Ga0099822_1003119_pt1 | contig 21121 bp, 6 predicted proteins | sample CowpeawhiteBW_FD_76839 | JGI IMG/M metagenome (GOLD analysis project Ga0099822, IMG submission 76839) | Root nodule microbial communities of legume samples collected from California USA - Cow pea white BW | ecosystem: Host-associated > Plants > Roots > Nodule | place: USA: California | collected...
AAAAAAAAAAATATTTTATATATATATATATATATATATATATATATATATATATATATATATATATATATATATATATATATATATATAATACACCAAGATATTATCATAAGAACAAGGTTTAACTATCAAACTAAAATTCCATATCGTCATTTTCAAACACGACAAATAGAAGGGTTTAGATGCTTTGAACTAACATTACTTGATTTTGATTGTTTAGCGTGTTTGTTTTTTATGTGAACTTACTTGGGGTGTGTAGTAATATACATAAAGAATTTAAAGAAATTACGAATTACAAAAGATAAACACAAACAAACAGGAGGCTTGTAGTAATATTTTTTCACTTCATCGTGTATAAAGGCATGTAGTAATATTTTTTTCACTTCATTAATAAATAAAAAATAGGTAATGGATTTTTTTTTTTCTATTTCATGTTAATTATCACTTAAAAAAACATATTCATAATATTTTAACTTTTGAAATACCACTCTTAACTCTTATTAAAACTATAATATGAAATAGGTAATAGAAGTATTTTGATAGAATAAGCATTAACTAGGGGTGAGTTTTGTTCATTTTTTAATTAAAAATATATTTGATTCAAACACAAAAATTATACGTTAAAGGTGATTTAGTTCTGGGTAAGGTTTTACTCTATTATTAATTCGGTTTGGGTAGGTACTCATTAAAATTTTTATTCTTTTATTGTGAGCTTATGTGATTTACTTCTTTAATGGTTTATGAGGATGATGATGTGCATTGAACTTTGGATGATATTGATGTGCTTTCTAAAAAGGTTTTGAATTTTTTTTACTAATTTGGTATGGAATGTGTAGGTTGGGAGAACTTGATTTGGTTGGATGAGGTGTCACCCGCTAAAACTTTAGTTATTTGAAAATTGTTGTATGATTGTTTACCTTTGATTTAGATGTTGAAAAAGAAAAGTGATTTTATGTTCTGTCTTTTTGTGTGGTAATGATCTTGAATCTTTCTCTCATTTATTTTTTCATTGTTCTAATTGTTATACGATTGTGTGAATGGTTCAAAAAAGTTTTTCAGGATTTGCATTTTTTTTCTTTGGATTTGGATGTTCATTTTATGAAGTCTCTTTGTAGTCTTTGCTTAAAAGGATTAAAGTGACTACTGTCATTACTGTAGTTATCTAGATTAATTGGAGATGAGAGATTATCGTAGATTTTATGATCCAATTGTGTTTCCTTCTACTATTTTTCAAATTAAGAAGTTAGTGCATGCGTATGACTGAAAATAAATCTAAAAAACATATGAATAATATTGTCTCTAACCTTTTGGTGTTGAATTTATTTGATATTCAAACTAGGGAGGGTATAGTGGTTTCATTACATACATGGCAAATTTCATCTGGTATAATTATCTTAAGGTGAATATTGGTGGCATAACTAGATGTTGTCCTAGGTGAATATGTGAGTAGTTTTTAAGCTTTTTTTAGGGATACAAACATTTATGAGTTAGAGTATGCTTGCAAAGAGGGCTTTCAAAGACTTTGGTTGGAAAGTAATTCTTCTTTAGTCTGTTACAATTTTTTGGATCAATGAGTGGTTTCTTGAGTTTTAGAGCACTACAAGAAAATTCCTAAATAATGATCAGTTTTAGTGACAAAAAATAATTAGTCACTATAATAACCAAATTAGATATCAATTTATAAACTAAAAATTATTTGTAACTAATATAGTTTCTAAAAATTGACCAATATAGTAAATTGGTATCTAAATCGGTAACCAATATTAACCATTAAGGTTTTGGCTACTTTTTTTTTTATCAACAAAGAATAAAATAAATTAAATAGAGCACTTGAGGGGTACTCTTACAAAAAAATAGAACCTGGACAAATAGATGCAATAACTTAACATCGTGGCTCCATCAAAACAAAAAATCATCCAAAACTATATGATCACGATTTGGAACAACTTTGTGATGCACAAAACAAAGGAGACAAAGAGTATGCATACCTAAAAACAGGTCCCTACCAAATTTCCAAACAGTATAATAATAGTATACATTAATCAGACCACATTCTTCCTAATACCAATACTTCAAACGTTTGAACATGTCCTCCACCTCATAAAAGGAGGATAGATGCATCCAAATGGCCCTCCAAGAGAACAAGGAAGATTAAAATACACTTAATACATCTCATTCTCATTGCATTTGTTAAACCGGGCAATTTCACTTTTGGCTACTAAAGATCATATAAATAATTTTCTTTTCCTTTTATTTAAAAAAACATAATAAATATAAAGGCACAAGAAATATTTTTCTTGTTTAGTAAAGAATAAAGGTGTTTATGTTGCTTTAGCACTTTTCTTTCCCAAGACTAAAAATGCAGCATTCACATTACCGTGTATGTTAAATATATTATTGTGTTATTCCTCTCTCATATATGTATAAACATGAACTAATAAATAATATAATAATATTTAAATAATTAATTATCGTTCGATTTGATTTGGATCGATTAAAAAATGTCAAATTATTAATTGAACAGCTTTGTATAGAAAAAAAAGTTCAAATTAATCCAAAAATTGTAATTTTAATCAATTATCGATTTTTTTAAGGATATTCTTTTTTTATTGAATCTGTTGTGATGATATCTTCCGCTATGCTTCTTGCATGTGGCATTCATGGAGACTTCAAGATGTATTGAATGCTTGATATAGCATTCAATGTGTATGTCTTATTTATAATACATATGGAATATTAAGAAAATTAAAGATGAACCTGTGATTGTAGTAGATAATAGTTGATTAAATTTTTTATCTCTTGGTAAAATTTATAAATAAATATTACCAACCGATTTTTTACTATTGATAAACTGTCACTAATTTTATTTTATCAAGAAATTTTAAATATTTTTATAAATTTTAAGCGTCGATGATATTAATTTTTTAATAATTATTTGTACTTCATTTCTAATAATAGATTATAAACTTGAAAATATATAATCAATTATCTCTAAGCTCATACGTTTTTTTTAAGAGCATACCAAAGTATTCAACAATCATCATCACAAAATGTATATCATGACTTTACCCTGAAAGCGATATTTGATAATTAATTTCAATGCATATATCGTTATATGTCCTTTTCATTGTAAAATAAATCAATGTTTACCAACTTTTAAAAAAAATGTTATTTTTATTTCACTAAAGGCAAAGCCCCCAAACAAACAGAAGAAACGCCGGCTCCACAACTTTATTAATAATCTTTTACTAACACACCATTCAATACATTTCCAAAACCACTGCTCCTCAACATTTTTTTTTTCTATTCTTAAAATATTGTATCCACGCATGCAGAGAGAAATAGAGTTAAAAATTATTTATATAAATGAGTAAAAAAAAAGTAAACGTCTTATCAGAAATTCAAATTGGTATAATTAATTACATGACACCAATGGAAAATGTACATGTACTGAAAAATTCAATGCATGGTTTTGAAGTTTTACATTATTTATTTAGACGTGATTAATGAAGGTAATTAATATATAAAAAAAGAAACGAGTCCTGATTCTTTATTGATTTTTTTGTGTTGTTGAATATTAAAAATACAATATATTATTATTTTAAATATTTTTATAATATATTTTAAAATATTTAAATTAATAATAATTAGTATATTATGAAGAGTACAACAAAAAAATAATACAGAAAAAATTAGCAGAGAATTCAAATTCAAAAATAACTCATGTATTAATCATTGCATTACGAATTTTTTTATAACTAATCATGGGGTGTTAGTTTTACATAGTTTAAGAATACACGTCAGTGTGAACAAATAATAATATAATCTACTTTCAAACTTACCTGGTCAGCATTGAAATGAATTACATTTGTGGTTGAAGTTCTGGTGCCGTAAATAAATTTATATTTGACTATATATCTCAGATAGATATAAAAATATAAAAGAGATAGCGTAAAAGAATATTTGTACCGTGTGGGCGTCGATGTTCAACACGTATTTAGGATTAATTATGTTCGTTTTTAAATGATTTTGTTGTTAGAAGAGATTTTGAAAATTAATGAAGCAAGATATATTTAAATTAGTATGAGATTATTAAAGTAAAGTGACACAATTAAAGTAAATTTATGAGACTATTAACATATTTGAATAAATAAGAATAAAAATATTATTATAGACTAATCATTAAAAATTATGTTTATTTCATTAAAGACTGTTATTTTGGTTTTAGAGAAAAATTTTCAATTACTACTTATAAATTTGTAAGAAATTTTCAATCTAACTGAATTTCTTTGACCTTAACTTTTTTTATGGAATTATTGAACATGTTAAAATTTGTAATTATGAGATGATAAAACTAAATCATTAAAGCACGGAGGAATTTTTCTATTTATCAGAGGGGAATTAATGTACGATTTTTTATTAATGGGAAAATCAATCAAGCATGCTTTGGTTTTGATTATTTAATAATATATTTGCAAAGTCAAGCTATCAATTCACTAATTATTCCAACAGATAACTATATTTTTGTTGAAGGTTAGCAATCATTATCCAAAAGTTAGTTCGGATTATAAGTCCAATAAATTTAACATTTGTTTATAAATTTATATATTAAATAATGTATAATTAAGTTAGTAATGATTGAAATTCGTTTGATCTATGATATTTATTATTGGACATCCAACCAATATTTATTCTCATACTCAATAGATATCTTCAATTCTTAACATGAAGTAATTTGTTGAAAATATCAATAGATTATGAATATGACAAAATTATAATATTTAAGTGATTGTAAATTTTATTTTATAAGTTAATTTTAAAGTATATAAATGAGTTTAAATATTATCTAATCAAATCAGATTTGTAAGATTATGTTATACTTAAAGTTTATTTTTATAATATCATATAATAGATAGTATAATTTATCACGTCACGTTATCTACTATTGTATTCTCCCCTAATCTTACCTTAAAGATGTTCAATTTCATAAATTAGTACAAATTTTACCTCATCAAATTAGATTTATAGGTTTTTCAATTAATTTAAATTTTAGTTTTTTAAGAAATATTATTTAGATTATACATAATTTATTTCCTATTTACAATTTTTCACGTCATTTAATAGATGTATAGTTTTATCGCTAAGTAGCAAGATGCTTAGTAATAAGGCATAAACATTAAGAAAATTAAAAATATACATATTTTTATCTTTTTCCGACACCTAATAAAATACTAACGTTTTAATATTTTTATTTGATTTATCATAATTTATTTTATATTTTAAAATAAAAATGTTTTTCTATTGATGTTGAATAGATGTAATGATCACTAAATATTATTCTCAAACAATTATAAGTAGACAAAATTTACTTGCACTTCTGATATTTAGTTGAATTTCCTTTTGTGCTCCTCTTGTTGAGATCCTTGTATTGTTGATTGTTTGAAAACCATTACATTGACACTATTTTATACTAACTTTCTATTGCTATAATTGTTAAAAAGGAAAATGAGTCACTTAGTAATTTTAGAAAGAAAAAAATTAGAAGGACTATAATTCATCTAATAAACATTATTAACAAAATATCATATTTTTGTCCATCTTTCAACCCAAAATATCAATATCATATATTACCAAAATTTTTAAGTCGTATAAAATATTTTACAGTCAAAAGAAACAGAAAACATTATACTTATTATGTAACTATATTAATTATTTTTTAATTTTTATTTGAAATCGCAAATAAATTTGTTCTCCATGAATTGACATCAGAGTTAGTTTTTTGGGACTTCAAATTTTGATGTGGCTTGCCAGGGTTGCATTGATTTCATCAATGTTGTGGACTCTTTTTTAATTATTAATTAAATAGGTTTTATTTGTAAAAGTTAAATTAATTTAACTTTTAATTTGTAAAGATGTTATCAACGTGACCTACTCACACTTCACTTGTAGAATGCACCCAAAACAAATTATGAAAAGTGTTTGAACATAATAAATTTAAGAGCCCAATAAAATCTAAATTCACAAATGAAAGGCTTGAAGCACATAATAATCGCTCAAGGGCCTGTACTTGTCAAAACTTGGGCCTTCAATCTGGGTTGAGATGTAAAAAAAAGCCCCATATAAATGTTTCCTTTCTTTACAAAAAAAACAACACAGAAAAATCAATAAAAAATCTAAATTCACAATTGACAATAGAGATACATTAGGTATCTGATGAATGAGAATGAGTCTTCTGATCAACAGGTACAACTAAAATGAATGATTCATTACAAAATAAATTTTGTAAAAACACCAATAATGATTTTCATTTCTAATATGAAGATAATAATAATATCATTGCATTAATAACGATTTTACAAAATTTGAGCTCATGTACTAGTTCAGTATCAAGTCTGATCTGATAATAAGTTGAATATCTGTAAATACAAACTCAGTCAAAAAAACATCTGTTAAAGGATGATTCCCTGTATATATACTATTGGTAGATTCCCAACACATATTTGCATTTGTTAAGAGTAAAGGTGAAAGATGATGTGCCAGAACATTGGTTCTACCTAACAAAGCTATTTCTATCTTTTACCATGTTACAGACAGTGGTGGCAATCATTGGATTTTGCGTGTGGATTAGAGAATTCAGGGACCAAGGAATCATAAACACATGTCATGGATTTTGAAGACATTGGACTAGACCAGACCATCATGTAATGAAAGCTTACACCACCAAGGACAATAACATCGTTTAAAATGGTTAAGCTTTGTCTTAATGATTCTGATATCAGTGTCAGAAAGTGACTCAACTAAACCTAACAATTCTGCTTCTGAACCTGTTCATGCCTAAGTGATGTGTAAATTCAAAGCAAGTGAAACTAAATCATACATGTTGAGTACTTGTTTGTTTCCACAGTGTATGGTGTAATTTTTTGAACCTTTACAGTGAAAAACTATGAACAGAATTGTAAAGGACAAGGTAGAATAATGTGGCTTCAATTCATTCACAAGATTCTCAGCTTTATTCTTCTGTAAAGGCTAAAAGCATCTCAATTATGCCAACCAAGATCTCATTTCCCTTTTACCAAATCTTCACAGATATTCATGTCTTAATCCAAGAACTCTTTTTCCAAAAAAACATGTTTTTTTTTTTCATACAAATCCCGCACTAGACACTACTCAGAACCAACAGTCAAAGGAAGTATCAGAGAAACAAAAGTCACAAGCTGAACCAGCTATTCTGATAACATCACTCAAATTTCTGCAACTCAAATTTATTTTCTTTCTGTTTCCTATGAGAAAAAATAATTAGTATGTATCCCTTCAACAAGAAAGGGGAAAGAAAAAACAAAACAAAGAGTCAAAACAAATACACAAGAAATAAAAAAACATGTTAAAAAAAATTAAAAAGAACATGTTCCTTATCTTAACAAGAAGTAGTCTTCTGCTGAGTTCGAGATTGAATTCTTAGTATACAGTTGTGTTGAATCCTCGAACAAGATTGATATGTTTTTTCTTCATGTGCTCTTACATGCATAGATCAACAAGGAGAATTCAACTCTGTCTTTGTCTTTCTGTGCAATCTTTTCCTCTAACCACAATCTGCTATCCAAGCCACTTCTGGTTCTGAACATGAACACTGCATACCCAGAAGCAGGGTTGAAAAACCAGTTATGAACATCCCAAAGCAAATCCACCAGCAACCCATCAACAAAAATCGTTTGGTTTCCCCTGAAATTCCACTGCAGCCTCTTCACACGGATCACCGTTTTCTTATCAATGCAAACGGACAAAACAGGAGCCTTTAACCCCTCATTCTCCCCACTGCACCGGATTAAAATGTCGTGCCAAGTTCCGGTGTCACAGAACTGAGCCTTGGTGGCGTAAACGGCGTTCCCGGAGCAATGTTCACGCCGTGACAGAAGCGAAACCTTGGCCAAAAGGGTTCTCGTTTTGAACTTCTTCACCACATCTTCTTCTCCCAGAACGAGCCCTATCTCTGCATCCACCAGAATCGCCACGTAAAACCCTTCAACAGGTTCGGGACCGGTCTCGTACTTGGCCTTCGACAGGTCCCAGAACACTTCAACCTTGGACTCCTCGGATTCCAGGACCTTGCTTCCTTTCTTTTTCCTGAAAAACCTCGAATTTGTGTTGAGCCTGAAAGATGGTGCCAAAGGGTTGTCTTCGCCGAACGTCACGGTGAGTCCTTGGTTGGAGTGGCTCTTGCACCACGTGACTGTGATGAGAACCTGCTTTTGGTTGGAGAGGGTGGTTTTGTAGACAGAGGTCACCGAGTTCTGCGTTGAAGGTGTAACAGTGGGAGATATGCACGCGTTGTTTGAGTAGCTAGAACACGAAGAGTGTGACACATTCACTGCGTTTTCATTGAAGCAAGATATTATATCTGCCATGTTCATTTTTGCATAATAAGAACAACCAGAAGTTGAGATCTGAAGTTTCAGTGGTGGGTGCTTTCTGTTTTTCAGAATCTAAAGAGAAATCGTGAACTCAGAAGAATGGATTTGAAATGTGTTTGTTCTGGTTTTGTGAAGGAAAATCTGGGGAAGGAAGAGAAGAGAAAGAAGGAAGAGAAGAAAAGAGAAGGAAGAGAAGACAATGTTGTTCCCAAAAAGGACCATTACCATTTAATTTCCATTAACATGACTTTCTCTTTTCTCTTACCTTAAACTATATACCTATGTACCTATAAATAATGTGATTAATTAACATGAACAAAAGAATAGAAGAATGAAACACAAACCTAGGTGGGTGCTTTTTTAATCTGTTTTTGCCAGTTAATAGCTGCAATTATTTTAGAGCAGTTACGCATTATATTTGAAAGTTGGAAAAAAGATGAAAAAAAGGGTTACCAAAAAGTTTTTCTTTCTCTTACCCTATGCTTCTTTTTCAGTACTTTTTTGGACATCATCATGCTCTGCTTTACAAAATAATTACAAATATTTTGGTACGACAAGAAGATGGAGACGGAGAGAAATAAAGAGTGTCCTAGAATACATACATACATACACTATGAAACTACTTAGTTACCCATGAATTATTACTCTGTTCTTTAATGCTGCATTTTTTCTGCACCTCGGATTTCACATCAATTAAGATGGAAGTGGAGTGTGTATCAGTAGTTTGCAACTTACGAGGACAAATATCATTGATAAATTATGAACATTTTACATTAGTTTTTGAAAATTTTTAAATACTAAGACAATTTATAACTACCAACTGTAAAAAGTTAATGATTGTAGTTTTGTTCTGTCGTCCTCTGGGTTTTTCAATTTTTAACTAGTTTTATTCTAATTTCTAGCGGTAAATTATTAAAGTAGTTGAAGGAACTCGTTTTTAAGAGGGACATCGGTAGGAATTTAAGTGTAAATTTAAGTTTATATTGGATGGAAATGAGGAAGGAGAGCACTATATAAAAACAAATATCCATTATTTTAAAGTTTTTAGTTGAAAGTAATGTCAATTCTTTATATTATTGGGCTCAGGTCTCATTGGTATAAAATATTAACCATTTTTATGCGTGATTAATTTTTATATTAAATTTGCTTCATAGGCTTTATTTGGATTTTCTTTCATGGTATTGTTTAAAGGTTTTTCTAGAGCGGTCAAAACAGGTAACCCGGCCCGACCCGGCTCGACTCACCACGGATTGATGATTTATTGAGCCAATCCAACCCGACTCACTTTTTAGCGAGCCAAAAAAATTTGAACCCGGCTCGGCCCACCACGGGTTGACGGGTTAAACGGGTTGGCTCACAGGTTCACTTAATTAAAAAAAAAATATTTTTTTTATTTTTTTTCAGTCAAAACTAAATTGTAATTCTAATTCAAAATAAACTTTAATACAATCCAAATACAAACCAAAATAAAAAAAATACAAATTATTTATGTGTTGGATAAAAAAACAACCTAACATGACCCAAATGTGAAGCTCAACTTAATAAAATAAAAAATAAAAAACACTTGTGGGACTCTTTTATCTGCGGGTTGGTGAGCCAACTTGGTTCACCACGGTTCAACTCGAATGAGCTGGGTTCTAAATGAGTCGGGTCAAAAATCAACCCATATTAAAATTTGTAAGAAAATTTCAACCTAACCCGGCCCGAACCCGTGGTGAGCCGGGTTGGCTCACCGGTTCCAACCCATTTTGACAGCTCTAGGTTTTTCAATAAATCAAAAAACATATTTATTTTTTATTTTTAAATATAGTCTTTCAATAAGTTACATGTGATTTCTTTCCGTTTTTTACTTTTTTTAATGTGTGTTATTAGATTTTCTCTATATATTATCATAACTAGTTTTTATTTTTATATTAATTAAGTTAAGAATATAATTAGAAAACAAAAATGCTATTCAGTAATACTCACATAGAAGAATGGTTAATAATAACTATACAGTTTTTAAAAAAAATGAGTGTAAATCAATTCGATAAAATTAATTTAAATTTATAAAATATAACCGAATCCACATTAATTTAAAAATAGGTTTTTAGTATTTGTTAAAACTTGTATCTTCAAAATAATATCAATCCTTCTTTATATTCAAAATTAAGAGTAATAACAATTTTTTTATTCTTGAATTATTAAAATTTGAGAACTAATATATCAAGTTGGAAATATAGAAACAAAGCAACAGTTTGCATAAAAGTATAAAATATAAAGTTTCATTAAAATAATGATAAAAGAATATTCATATTAAAGTATATATTTTTCCTTAAATGTGTAAAATATACGATCTTTCGTTAATGGAAAACCCTAGTTGGACTTAGGTAACTTTGGTACAATGTTGGTTGATTCCACTAATTCAAGTTATGCTATTTATCAAACATCTATTTGTAACCACTTGTTTCTACAAAATTTTCAGTTTTATAATGATCCTAAAATTGTTACCACAAAATCTTTACCTAATATTGATAACCTTTTAATTTAAGTCTCACTATCAACCCTATTTTTTTCTGCATGAGTTGGTAAAGCATCTTGAAAACTCTTGAAGCATATAATAAAGGATAGGTAAGCTAAATTTTCCATTTTCCACACACCCATTAACCAAAATCAAAACCCCAAAATTAGGTAAAGATTTGGAAGCAAAAAAGGTTGTGGGATACAACATAAATTTTTTGGTTCTTTTACCTTTTTTATTTTCTGACTCAAACTTTTTACCTTTTTTTTTGTGATAACCAAAAACATGAAAGAGTCAGTGGGGAAACCATGAATAAATGTTGGCCCACAAAATAAATTTGGCCTGAAGACACACCAACTCCTACTCCCTATATACCTATGGTTAAAAGCACACTTGCTACAAGACAAAAATTTATAATTTTTTCATTTTTTTTCATTTATTTATTATTTAATCTCATGGATAATAAAATCGAGAATAAAATATTTAATGTCATTATAATGGGTGGAACTACTTGTTTTTAATTAGTGCTCCTCCTCTACTTGTTGTAGCTTGAGAAAGAAAGACATTTCAATATGAATTATTGCAAGTCAATGATGGTTAAATAATAATTATAAAAAATCTTCTAATATTTTCTTAATGTTCTTTACATTTGTTTAATGAAGAAAGTATTGAATGTTTCCAACGTTTTTAAAAACTGAGTGAATTTATTCTTTTGATAAGTGATTCCTTTGTAAAATAATGAGAGAATTGTAAACAGGAAAATATAAAAGGATATGGAACTACTCGTTTTTAAAACTTTTGTCAAGAGTTGCATTTGTTTTAATTTTCTTTCTGTAATATTCACTATTTTAGTGATAAACACATTCCACATTAAACTTAAAAAAATGTTTTTTATTTGCTCCTATAAAAAATAAATGGAAAATCTATCGGAAAAAAACTTGACTTTATCCTATGAGAGTTAGATTAATTAATCAACTTTATAATTATTTATAAATGGTCAAAATCTGACCTTTTCATCTCATCACAGTAAGCATTTTAAAAAAATAGAACAAGTTGGCATGATTAGTAGAATAACATGGATGAGGCTTAATTGAAAATGCCACAAACAGTTTTTAAAGCCAATAGAGAAATGAAAGAATATATAGATGTGTATTGGCAACAACTTGTGTTAAATATTTTTTTTTTTAATTGAGTGATAGCATTAATAGAAAGAAAAACGTTAAATAAGTTAGTGTAACTCAATGTACTATGTTTGATTTATAAGTGTGATGAGATAAGAGTGGAAATAAATGAGGAATGGAAAAAGAATGGGGAATCTGTCATACAAACATAAAACAGGGACATCATTATTTTGGTTCGTGTATTGAGGTACAAGTGTGAAGCCATGAGTATTGTGTTTATGGACCCCATGCTCTGTTTCTCGAGCATACCCAGTATCCTCATTAAATATCAACTATATTTTTTATGCACCCCTCATTATGAACCAAAACTTACAAATTAATTATCATCAACCTAAGTATTGAGTAGTTGGTGAATCTGGATTTTTCTTTTTTTGGGGTAAAATTTTGGATTCAAAGTTTATGAATAGAAAAAGGAATACAGTAAAAGAATTAACTAGCTTACATGATTTTAAACTTGAATGATTTCAACAAAATTGTTTGAAAGATGAAGATTTTATTACTTATATAATATAAATTGATTTCATTTATGGTTTGTGTAGATCTCCTATACATTCTTCTAGTGTAATACATTCAGTTTATGTGGATGTTCAATACATTCTTATAGTTTATTTGAACCTAACAAATTCTTTTACGGGTGAATTTGAATTTGTGCATTTACAATTTATGAATAGAAAAACAACTTACTAAAAAAAAAACTAACCGGCTTAATTTATAAAAAATGAAAATTGTGTTTACTTATATATTATAAATTGATTTTATTTATAGATTATTTGAATTTTCAATATATCAATCTTATTGATTATATCTCCAATACATTTCTCTTATATCGAGATATTATTGAAAATTTAAGTATGAGTCTAAGTTTTATATTGAGTAAAAATAAAAAAGTTAAACATCATATATACAGAAGAAGACCCATAAACTCATTACTTTAATCTTGTAGATAGAAGGTGGTGGTGTTAATCTCTTATGTGTGAGTTAAACTCATGTTTCATTGTTGTTGTTTCTCCTGATAATGTCCTCAAAAAGACCTATCAATAACTAACTAATTCTTCCAAAAACAACTTACAAAATAAGATTTGTCTTTATTTATATATGATAAAATTGATCTTTAACTCGAGTATATATAGAATCTTCAAGATTGTTTGAAAGAAAATTATAAAGATTTAAGAAAGTGAGATATTGTATTAAAGCAATAATTATTTCACTTTACTAGAGAACAATATGAAGAGTGGAAATTAATTTAGAAAGAGAGAAAAGTTTAATAACATACATGAAAGTCCATCTAACTCTTTAAAAGAAGAAAAGAAAAGAGTGAGATCTATTGTAAATCACAATTTTATAACAGGGTCTATGTATCGTTACTTTGGTGACCTTGCTATAAGAGTTTTACAACTTAGAAAAAAAAAATCTTAAGGAAACTAAACATAAATGGTGAATTTTTGCATGAACTGTTTTTTTTTTTTTTTGTGGGTTAGGAAGAAGGCATATATAGACTTCACATTAATGGTTAATTTTGTTTTCCAAACTTTTCTTTAATATATAGTAAAAATGGTATGTTAACTCAACACTTATGTGTTCAAAACACAAGTTATAACTTATAAAATTTTTGAGAATGGTGTGGACAATGTGGAATGAAACTTTAGAAATAGCTAACAATTTAATACACTATATAAGCTACTTTTTGGTAAGTTCATAGTTTGATATGATTACGAATACTTTTTTTTTCCTAATGAATTCAATTTTAATAGCTTCGAAGACGAGTTTGATCCCACTCTTACTCTTTTTCTTTTTCTTTTTCTTTTTTCATGTTAATTTAACATTAGTTGAATGAAGATTCCAAAGGGTGATATAAAACTAAACGTGAAGGTGACAATTCAAAAGGGATAAAGAATCCAACTGAAAAGAAAATTCTTGTGTCTTGGCCTTATGTAAATACCAAAAAATTCTCTTCAGAAAAAAGTCAAGGCATCTTTTACCAAAAAAAATATATAAAAATCATGATTCCATTGAACTTCTCTTCATGTTTATATATCAAATTACAGGTAACATATATATGAAGATATTTTTCAATATGTATCATTATTAATTATAGTGCATTTTGTAAGCCTAAATTTGTATGAAATAAACTATATATATCCATGGCAATAATGAAGTTAAGGACATGTCTCTTTCACTTCTTAATGTTCCTACTCGTATTATATATTTTTGATAAATTATTAATTGATCCCATAATGATTTTTTATGGGCTTATTTATGCATATTTAAGTTCTTATATTTAAAATTAAAAAGAATTAATGAAATATAATTATAGTGTATCATAAAAAGATTGGTCGAAAAGTTGTAGAAATGTGATAATCCATAAACATATCTAATATTAAAAAAGAAAAGAAAAAAATCTTCTTTTAAAGACAATTTTTATCTAAAATACGTATAAATATTAAATATGAACAGTTGTTTTAATTTTACATATTTCAAGATATACTTTTATTTCTGAGTGAAAAATGGATAAAGTTGTATTCTGAGGATTCGAGAATAAAAAGTTGAAAAAGGAAGAAAAAGGAAAAGACAATGTTAAACTTGTTCCAAAAGCAACGTTAAAAACTGCATCTGCATGTTAACAAGTTGCAATCGATGAGAATGATAAAGAAAAAGCAAAGACAATCTATCATAGCCAATTCATTCTCTTGAGTGAATACAAGGTGCAAAACGAATGACAGCTTGCTTTCTGACATGAGATTTTTATTATCTTAATCTACAAAACTTTTTCAACCAACAAAAAAAAAAATAAAAGTTAGAAAAGTCTTTGTCATAAATATCCCTTGAAGCTTATATATTATTTAAAAATTAAAAACCTAAAACATCATCTTCTTACAATAATATCGATTCAACAATGTTGTTTGTCCTAAGTTCTGACTAATCTTTTATTTTTCTCTTCAACATCTATCACCTCTATGATATGCTCTGCAGAATATTGTTTTAGATTAGATTAATCTCCAGTGATAATTTTTGGCATGCTAATCTTCACTGAAATTATTATTGAAAATCCTAAATATCCTATTGTTATTAAAATTAAATTAATTATATTATATAATTGAGTACAAATTTTATTTAAATCAAATGTTTAATATAATTTAATAATCTATTCCGGTAAGCTTTGTTAGATTTATTAAGTTAAGTCTTTATAAGAATATGTTTCATTAACAATCAATTTTAATAATAAAAAATTATAAATTAATGGAGTGATCAATTTAGATATCAATTTATAAAATAAAAAATTATTAGTTATTTAAATATTCATTATGAATAAAAAGATTTTGTTACCAAAATTTTAGCTACCAAAAAATTTTTTAATGAACATTAACTACCAATATTTTTATTATCACATGAATTGATTTTTAAATTAGTTTCTAATTAATTAGTGACCAATTTAACGATTAATTATAATTTTTAATTTATAATAATAACTATTTTAATAATCAATAATTTTTTATTTTATAAATTTGTATCTAAATTAGTTACAACTAACCATTTTTAATCATTAAAATTGATCGATAATAAAAATCTTGTAGTAAATGTCTTCTATCGACTAAAAATAAAATTAATTTACAATATATAAATAAAAACACTTTGTACCTTACATATTAAAAATTTAGAAAAGAAATTAATTTACACTATATAAATAAAGAGAAGTGAAATATAACATACCAGAGAATGCATTGTTTTAGTTAATAGATATAAACCTAACCAAAATTGTAAATGTGGGATAGAAATAAACTTGGCAGTTGGGTCTCATAAAAGAAACGAAGGTCTTTCCATGTGAGGCTGGGCTCATGTGCCAGTACCCATAATTGCGCGCAATTTTAAGTACAAGAATCATTCATAAACATAAAAACTTTGTTACAAAAAAAATAAAAGAAATTTAAATATGTTTTTGTCCCAATATCTAGAACAATCTGTGTTATAAAAACGATTAGGGCAAAAAGCTGTTTCGTTGACCGTACTATAATGCTCTGAATAAGATGCAATATTGGGGTGTGTGATAACACTATGGTCGTTGAAGTACTAAACAAAACTTAGGTTATTAATGTTCCATCACGTGGACTTTATGGTGAACAAATTTATGTAAACATTTCATATTCAATGCCAATGGCTGTTACAAATGCCCATAGTCTTTTACCTCCTGCAGGTACCAAACAAAAACAGGTTAATGCCAAAAATCTTAAATTTCGAAAGACTATTAAATAAATGTAAGTGTTTGTGTCATATACAAATTTTCAGAAGAGATGCAACTTTTTCCACTTTTGGCAATAATTCAAAAGTGTTTTGAACAAAACACTTTGCACGACTAGCTTAAGATATACGTTTGTCAGAAGCATATATTACCAATATGGTTTGGGAACTAACTATGATTTATGATGGCGGAACAAGAATTCAAGAATAAATAACTAAAGGGAAAGAAAGAATTAATCAATAAATAAAAAGTGATTAACCAAACCATTATACTTTTTCACTGTGACATCACGAAGATTAATTTTTTGTATCTTATTATTAAGATGACAATTCTATTTATAGATAGATAATGTTACTATAAATACTTAAATCTTATAAAAAGTAATTAACATATGAATAATAGTATAAAATTAATGGACAATTATTAATTCATAACATTTTCACGATAATTTTAGAGATATCATATTGTTGAGAATAATCAAAGTGTAACTCAAAGTCTCATATTGGGTAGAAAAGACAAAGTTGAATAATATATAAGATGAAAGACTCATAATTTTATTGTCTTAAGGTTTTGGGTTAGAAGTGATGTCAAATATCTTATATGTGATGAAAGATCATTGTCATATACATAGAATTATAATTTCTCAATGACTATAAACCATATATATATATAAAATATATAAACCCAACCCAATAATGCACTGAATTAAGTAAATAAATATGTCATGTTGCCAATTTTTCCTGCAATACACAAAAAAAAAAGAAGGATCATTGGATAAAGGGACCTTACCAAATTTTAATTTTATTTTTCTTGAAATTTATAAGTTGATAGCCAAGATCTGTAAATGATGGTGGGTCCTAAGAGGTTCATTAAATATATTGCATGTGCAAGAGAAAGATTAGTCTTGCAAGCTAATCTCCTCCAAAGAGGAGTGAAAAATGGAAGGCACGATCAAAATAATAAATGCCTTGTTTTGAAAGGCAATTTTGAAACAACTATATATATGTGGAGTGCTTTGTTAGGATTTTGTTGTTTCTTTGATGTTTGGTGAAGAGTCATTTTTCTTCTTAACGAGACATGCATTTGATTTAATTCATGAAAATGACACTTACAAATTCCAACATTTCCTTCAACACCCTAAATTTTCCTTAAGGATAAAACAAAATCTCTGTTTTACATCATAATGTCGGCAACAAAATAATTATAAATCAACATCAACCAACAAGTTTTTTGTGATTAGACAGAATAAAGGGAAAATTGCACCTTTCAATACCTTAAGTTATAAAAATTAGTACATGATCATATCAACCCAACAAAAGAAAAATTAAAATATGAAAGCAAAGATCGTAATAGAAGAGTAATCTATGGTTCAACTTGTTAAAACTCTACTAAAATTAAATAATCACCATGGATAAGTTATTTTGTTCAGCATAATATCTCAACTAAATTTTAAGGATATATCTCAACTAAAATAAAAGATTAGGTGGTACTTTATCTGGATGCAAATTTAAGAAAAAGATAAGGCATATTTAGTAATTTTCACTTCTCTTAATGTTATTTAATACAGTATTTATTTCAATTTCCCTATAAATCTTTTGGACAATAAAGGATTGGAAATGAAAGATGTCTAACATGATTTATAAAAGAAAAATGGAAATGGATACAATGCTTCAACATCTCAGATATGAATTGGAAGAACGTAATGAATTAATTGTGGGTGCAGCTCTTATTTATTAAGGGTTTAACTTTGTTTTAGTAAAATTATACTAATAAAATTATATTTATTATATTATTTGATATATTTGAAGAAACATCAATTAGTGTAAAAGTAATTAATTTTTTTCTTACAACAAAAAGTAGAGTTAATATATGTGAAAATTTTATTGATTGTGAAATAATATTGGATTATTTATTACACACAAAAATCTGAGTGTTTTTTTTCACTCAATAAAATTTAAAGATATCTCTTTTAGTCTAGAATGTTTTACGTCTTAGGAAATTCATTGTCTCTCGATTATAACGAAAATGTGATAATGATTCATGTCTTAAACTTTAATTTTTTAATTTTTTATGTTTAATATTTGTTGTGACTTCATCTCATGACTTGATTGTTGACAACATAGTAGAAGATGAAAAAATGAAACTCAACCTCACCACACATTTACTATCATAAATTTCACGATTTGAACTTCAGCATATTTTTTTTATTGAATACGAAACTTATTGATATTATTACGCACGCACTTGTAGAAAGTTAAAAAAACATCATTAGATACTAACAATGGCAAAGAAGGCACTTGAAGGGAGAGTGAATGTGAAAAATAAAAACGTAGTGTCCTACAATACATATTCTACATCACGGATTTCACATTAATTAAGAATGGAAATGGAAAGTGTATAACTAGTTAACCACTTAAGAGGAACCAATATCGTTGATAAATTATGAAAATTTTAATCGTTTCTAAAAATATAAAAGGATATATAATTCCTCAATTCCATCTGTTTTAATTTTCTTTCTGTATTCACTATTTTAGTAATAAATACAATCCACACTAACCTTAAAAAATTATTATTTTTTATTTGCTCCTATCAAAATTAAATGGAAAATCGATTAGGGAAACTTGACTTTATCCTATGAGAGTTAAATTAACTAATCAAATTTATAATTATTTATAAATGGTCAAAATTTGACCTTTTCATCTCATCACAGTAAGCATTTAAAAAAAATAAATAGAACAACTTGGCATGATTAGTAGAATAACAAGGATGAGGCTTAATTAAAATTCGACAAACAGTTTTTAAGGTCAAGAAATAAGTGAACGAATATAATATGGATCTGGCAACAACTTTTGTTAAATAATAATAAAAAAATTAATTCACTCTTAACATAAATAGAAAAAGAAAAAACGTTAAATAAATTAGTGTAAGGAAATAAATCAGGAATGGAAATGAGTTAGTGGAGCCCACCAATACACTAAAGTTGAAGTCCACAATAAATAAATAAAAACTTCATTTTTGTATTTTGTTGTTAAAAGAAGCTGCAAAGACCCTAGGTTTTAAGAAGTTTATTGTTACATTAGTATTTGAATTTAAGAAAATACTAAATAAACAAAATAAAGAAAAAGTTGATATGTTTTTCAGAAATCAAAATTACAATTTACTAACTAAAAATATTTCTAACCTTCTTAAGTGTGAAGTATGAAAATTACGTTTCCAATCTCCTAAGTGTTTATAATTAGACTAAATTTACTTTTACTTCTGATATTCAGTTGAATTTCTTTCTATACTCCTCTTTTTTGATCCTTGTATTGTTGATTGTTTGAAAAATATTACATTCACAATATATTATACTAACTTTCTATTGCTTGAAAAACACATCTCGTACTTTATAATTGTTAAAAGGGAAAATGAGTCACTAGTAATTTCAGAAAAAAAAAAAGATTTTCCTTTGGTCTACTTTCCTGCATAAACAAAATTAAAGTATGATTTGTGCTATACATTAGCAAAAGATTAAAAAAGAAGGACCGAATGAAATAGACTTACCTGGCTTTATTGAAAGCGCGAAAAAAAAAAAGAGAAGAAATGTGGCTTAAACTCTAATTACAAAACCCTTCTTTTAAGCCCAGTACACATAACAAGGCCCAAACTAAATATGCTTCCAATTGATATTCAGCAATTAGTGGTAGATTAGATTTTCATATATTAAAATTTTACATTTTTTTTTCTGCTTAGATTGTTAATTAATTTCACAGTGGAATACGCATTTGTCTATATGTATAGCTATATACAAAGGAGATACACATTTTTATAGGTTATGACCACTTTATTCAGAAACGACAACGTTAAAACTATCTTTACAATTTGTTCCAGGCATAATCATATTTTATTAAATATTTAACAGAACATTATATACTTTATGAAAATTTAAAATTTGATGGTAAAATCATCTGAAACAAACTTGAAAATAAAGTTTATAAAACCCAGTTACATTGGAGATGGAAAGTTAAGTCTTGAACATTTAAGAATATTTTTATAGTTTATTATTTAAAATAATTAAATTAAAATTCTGATAGTTGAAGGAGTAATTAATGCGAATAAAATTAAGATGGGTTGGTGCACAGCCCACAGTCACATATCTCCTCCAATTGGATTGATTTTGCTTTGATCAAATTTTAGTAAATTTTAGAATTAGTGTTTTTTTTAAAACTTTATACTAATTTAGTCTTTTATTTTTAAAAATATGTGGATTTAATCATTTTTACCAGATTTTGTTAAATTTATTTGACATTTTAAATATATTTTATGATAATATTTGAGTTAACATTGAAGGAAAAATGTGTCATGGTATAAACAATTCAAATACTATCATGAAATACACTTGAAACGTCAGATAAACTTAATAAGATTTGGATAAAATGATTAAATTCACGTATATTAAAGATGAATGACTAAATTGGTCAAAAATTTTGAAGAGAGACTAATTCCAAATTTCACTGAAACTTGATGGGCCAAACACATATTTAATCCTAATTTTAGGGATAAAATAGAATATATAATAATAATAAGGTTTATGTTATGAAATAAAGTTAATAACATAGAGAATGACGACAGATAATAGAGAAGAGAAGAACAAGAGAGAATAGAGAATGAGAGAATAGGGAGCAACTCATCTGTCTATTATTATTGATAAGAAGAGTCCTATTTATAGATACAATATGTAATCCATAAAGGAAACAAATCAACTTAGTTAATACAAATATTTACCATAAAGAGTAATGAATCATATGAGTAAATGTAT
>Ga0099822_1003121_pt1 | contig 21119 bp, 17 predicted proteins | sample CowpeawhiteBW_FD_76839 | JGI IMG/M metagenome (GOLD analysis project Ga0099822, IMG submission 76839) | Root nodule microbial communities of legume samples collected from California USA - Cow pea white BW | ecosystem: Host-associated > Plants > Roots > Nodule | place: USA: California | collected...
AAATTAAATTAAATTATAATTATAATTAAATTTGACATAATAAAATATACTGTTACTTCTAATTTTAATTAAATTTAACTTAATAAAATATAAATTAAATTTTAATTTTAATTTTTTGCGGGTGACGGGTACCCGCGGGTACGGATAGTATGATACCCGTACCCGACCCGTTTATAACCGGGTATTAAAATACCCGCTACCCGCTACCCGCGGATAATAAATACCCGCGAGTAGTAACTATCCGTCGCGGATTTTATCCGCAGATATCTGCAGACATAAATATTTTTGCCATCCCTAGCCGAGACCCTTCTCAAAATACTGAATTACGCCTTTTATTTATTTTTTTAGTTTTTGTTCGTGTGGTTATTGTTATTGTCCTGACAACTTTTTTATTGTAATGATCTAAATCTGTCATGACAAATAAATTCTGATACTATGTATTTTATTTTAAAGAAAGTATTTGAAAAAATTACACAAATCATATTTCTGTATTTAAAAATCTTAAAGATAATGAGTTTATATATTTTTATATTATATTTACTTTTCTTGTTATTCCTTAAATTTAAATTTAAATTCCAGTAGAGATATATAAAAAAAAATGATCACTCTTATGCATTTTTCGTATAAAAAAACTTGTACCACTTCTAATATAAAACATTTAAATATTTGTAGGTTTTATTTCTTTATATACTACTATTTTTATGTGATATTTAAATTCTTAAGAAAGAGGGATTTGTTTTTGTGTGTGTTGATGGATTTTGATCTGGTGACTAATAGGGTTACCCTTTGGTTGTTGAATTGAGGGTTGGAAGAAAACAAAAAGAGAAAGAAATGATAGAAAGAAGTACATCAAAGAAAACATAGACTTTATAATTGAAGACGGAAAAGGACTGCACACATAATAGGCTCAGCTTTATACGATGCAAACCCTATCTATTATTCAGCTTCTTAAAGCTGCATTACCTCAACCTCTTGTTGCCTATTTTCCAAACATTCTTTTCAAATTAATATTACTATAAATATATCTAAATATATTCTATATTTTTTACCATTAAAGTTTAATAAAAAAATATCTATAAATTTATTAATATAAAGTTGGGTCAAATTGCTATCTATTATCTAAATCTGATAATTTTTATTATTTAATATTATCTGTTCATCCAAATTTATTTCAAATTACTTTCATTAGTACATATACTGATTTTAATGGTTGGTTTAATATGCTTTTAATATACTAACTATTTTAAATTTCATACTAATTGTACTATTAAATAAAAAAATCTTTAACTTGGTTTCTAAAAATAAATCTAAATTATGAGATTAAATATTTATGAATAATTCAACAAAATTTTGTCACTAAATAGTTCGAATAAATGTGACTATATATTTTAAGTATTGAATAAAAGATAATGTTATGCTTAGTTTAATCTTTAAAAAAATATTTATAAGATGATATTTGTATTATATTTGTATATTAAAATTTGACCTTATTTATACTTGTAGATTAGATTTTCCAATGTCAATCAATGTAGTAACAATCTAAATAACAAATTCAAAAAATTATTAAGATAAAGTTTTAAAAAATTGTTGTAGTAATAAAAAGTTATTAAACCTTAATTGTTTGTTCTATCAGTTATAGCTTCTTATCTCTATCACTCCTCTATATAGTGTCAGAACTATGGCACGCGCCACCAACTTTTTGTATCTTTTATAATGTAATCAAACTTTTAATTATTCAACATCTTTATGACTCATAAATAATACAATTATTAACTTTTAGACAATAGTACCTATAATTTGTTTAAATTGTGTGAGAAAATTATTAATATTTCTCTTATTGATAAAAAAGAAAACAAAAATCTTGAAGAGAAAAAGGCGAAAATCTTTATCCAAATCCCATCATTGAAGTATAATTAAACCTTTTACCGTTAATTATAATGAAATCATTTTGGTTTTTGTTTTTTCCTATTATTCTATGATCACTCATCACATGATGATATTTCATTATTTATAGAACTTTTGTGCAGTAACATTACAAATGTTAATTTGAGTTTGTACTTTTATCTTCACCAATAATACATAATAACCAACATTCATTTATCAATTAATATCTTGTCTTTTGATTTATGAGGTATAAAATGTAATGCTTTGACATTGATTTAAATTTTCATATATATGTTTTTTACAATATTTGATTAAAAGTATTATATTGATTATTTTAAAGTTTAGACTAAAACAAAATTTGAGACAAATTAATTTTACGTAAAAGTTTTAAAATTTAAAAACATATTTAACTTTTTATTAATTAATATCTTATCATTTTATTAAAATATAATTTTTCGACACAAATTAAATATTTTATATAATTTTTTTATAAAATTAACTTAATTTTATGAAAATTAAGTTAATCATTTATTTTTACTCATATAATCTGAGTATAACTGAAGTCGAAAACCCGTCAATCATTCATCGGTATATAAAAATTATTAAAAATAAAATAAAATAAAAAATACAAGACATCGAGAATCATACCAAATAAAATTTACAATTTACCACACACATATACGAATAATACCCGTTAATATTTAATTGTATAATAATTTAGTGTAAAAAATGTTATAAAATATTAAACACGCAAATGTAACTTATAATTTTGAATTATAGTTAAATTAATAAACCCCAGCTCAATACTTTTGTTTACACACCCACATTATTATTGATTTTTTCTATTGTTTTTCATAAGAAACTTTAAAAGAAGTTTCTTACAAATTTAGATATAAATTCTGCAAATGCTCACGAAATATGAAAATTCATATAGTATGTGAGTGGTAAATTTTGTTAATTTGAAACTACCGAACAAAAATTAAAACTCATATTTAATGAGGATAAATAAGTACTAAAAATATATTTAAAAAAATATATATAACCTTTTTAAGAGCATAGAGCTTAGTTATTCTAAAGTCATAATTTATAATTTTTATACTCTTATAATTGAATATATCTAAAAGTTATTTTTTATGACTTTTTAGAATAAAAAAAAAAGTGATAAAACTAGTTTTAAAACAGTATATCTTACTCATAATAACTTATCTGTGAGATGTAACGACAAAAGTGAGTTTTTTAATGGTCACTTGTTGTTATATTCTTTGAAAAGCCAAAAATGGTGACTTATCCTTTGAAAATGGTGAAAAGAAAATGGAAATGCAGTGCAACAGAGAAAGAAGAGTGAAGAGTGAAGGTTGAGAAGGTGAAAGAGAAGCGCGTGGAACAGCATTGTCGTATGATTTAGCAGAAGTACTACATTGGCATTGGCAATGGCATTGCTATTGTTTTGTGTGTAGAGTCCGATAGACTAGAATGACGGCTACCATTTATGTTTCTTCATTCTCTCTCTCTTCATAAAACCCATTTATGTTTTTCCCTTCACTTCACGCCAAACGCCTGCACTCTACTCTACCACTCTCCCTCCTCTTCTGTGACTTCCTCACTCATAACCCATTCTTCATCATACTTTCTCACTTTCACTCTCTTCCATCTTCATCTCTCTCACTTCTTTTCCAATGAAAGGTGTCTTGGCTTTTCTTGCCGAGCTCAGAAACCACTTTCTGTTGCTTCTCCTGGCAATGGAGTTCCTGCTGCTTCTTCTCTCTCCTTTTGCTTCTCCTCTAAGTGACGAAGGTGTGTGTGCACTCTCACTTTAGACACCCCTTTTGTTCATTTGTTTCCTTTGCATGGCCCAGAGAGAAAACAAGAGTTTCTCTTGCGTCCGTGCATGTGGGTGTGTACGAGGATCGTGTTTTGTTTTTGTTGGAGGGTTAAAAATGTAAGCTTGGTCGTTTTCATGGGGTTTCCTTGAGGACTTGAATGATTGCAGAGTGACTAGTGAGTGGGTGGATGAGTGAGTTCACTTGTTTTTGGTGGAGTTTGGTTTAAATTTTATTTCTATTAATGGTCTTCTGATAATTTCATCTGTCGTTTTAATGTGGATATTGTAAAAGTATAGGACAAAATAACTAAACCTTGTTTTAAATATTCCTTCTTTGCAGAAAATATACAAAGGAGCAACAGTTTTAAATTGTAAAGAACAGTTCTTTTTTCAACAGTGTTTTTTTTGTGTGATTTGGTGCTGAATGAGAATTTTTTGGTGTTTTTTCCCCACTGTTCATGTTTACTGTGCTTTACTTATGGCTTCTGTTACATTGGTGTCTGGTTAATTTTTGGCGACTTAGCAGAACTTTGTTAGGTTGAAAGATTTGAGGCGTATATTTTTGCTGTGATGTGTCGATTTTGTTTCTTTTGAGAACTAAACTCGTGCTTTGTGAGTTCATCTATTAAGTGCTTTTTCAATTGAATGTAACAAATGCATTTCTTTTTCTTGATGCCTCTTGAGCAAAAGGCAAGTTTTTTTTTTTTTTTTATCTCATTAGTTTGAGGTGAAAAATATAAAAAGTTAATATACCATAAAGTAACAGCTAAACAAGAATTATCAAGCGTTCAATTATGCATTTAATTTTTCATTGTTGTATTTTTGGTTAAGTTTATATACTTTTATGTTAGCATATATTAAATATTAATTTCTGTCCTTGTATATATCTTGTTATGTAGCTTCAACAGTAACTCAAACTAAAAGAAATTCGAGTCCTCATAGTTAATCACCCAAACCTGAATCTGTAAAGAATAATCATTTAATTTTCCAGTCCCTTTTATCTCTTTCACTTTTTTTTTTCATTTGCTTGGACAAGGTTAACCTAGTTGTATCCATCGTTTAACATTTTTACTGTAGTGTTTATATCTTTATTTGTTTGATTTTCATTAGTTTAAATTTCTCACTGGGCCTATGAATGTTGAAGAATATTAAGCATGTTTTGAACCTTTTTTTTTAATTTATCCCTTTTTCAATTAATGTATTTTCATAGTCAAGTAATGTTTCTAAGCCATGTTCTAATTGCAATCTCTAAATGGGAAAATTTGACATAATATTATGTTGGAAATTACATAAGAATGGATTGTGAGTCACTTTATATTGATTGTGGAAAATGTCTTTTGAAGTTCAACGTGGAGCAACAAAAAGTTGTCCCTTTTTGATTTTGTTGTGTATTTTTGAGATACAAGTATATGAAGAAGACAGAAAGCAGGAGAGAGATGAAGATAGTTGCATATAGAGTCAAATAGTGTGTCAATTTTCTTACTGTTCAGAGAATATAACTGATTCATTTTACATCCATAAGGTTTTGTTGTGCTTGAATTTTCATGTACGTGAAAATGTATGTAGGACAAGCATTGATGAAGATTAAGGCTTCATTCAGCAATGTAGCAGATGTTCTGCATGATTGGGATGATTTGCATAGTGACGATTTCTGCTCCTGGAGCGGAGTCTTATGTGACAATGTCAGCCTTACTGTTATCTCTCTGTTAGTCTTCTATCTCTGAACTTTTCAATTGCATTAATCACTCTGATTAGTTACATTTTCTAAGATTGAACGACTTACAATACTTCTTGTTTCTAAAGAAACTTGTCAAGCTTGAACCTTGGTGGGGAGATATCACCGACCATTGGTGACTTAGGAAACTTGCAATCCATGTAAATATCATTTTTTGGTTGATTTGATGACACTCTTTTCTTTCTTAGTTTTTTTTTCTTCTTACATTTAACTTGAATCATGCACTTCTGGCATTGACAGAGACCTGCAGGGGAATAAATTAACCGGTCAAATTCCGGATGAAATTGGGAACTGTGCTGCACTTATTCATCTGTATGAACCATGTTACGGTCTTGTTTCTGTTTACTTATTTGTATGCTGTTTTTCCACATTGTTGAAATTTTCCATGATGCAAATGCTGATCACATTTTCTTCTTCATTTTAATTGGAAGGGATTTGTCTGATAATCTGCTATATGGTGATATACCTTTCTCCATATCAAAACTAAAGCAGCTTGTGTTCCTGTAAGATTGAAATTAGAATTTGTATTCAATGTTTTACATTGGTTTTATCATTCTACAACAAGTCCTGAGTTGAGCTTGCGAATGCAGGAATTTAAAGAGTAATCAGTTGACTGGTCCTATCCCTTCAACATTAACCCAAATTCCTAACTTGAAGACTCTGTAAGTTCCCTCTTTGTCATCTTTGCCGTATAGAAATCAAATATATGATCCAATGTGAGTCTTGTGATAGTTAACAAGTCGCTATGTTACGATGTTATAACTGTGACTGGAGCTTTTCACAATGTTCTAACAATTGTATGGTTATGTTTTCAGCGATCTTGCTCGAAATAGACTCACTGGTGAGATTCCAAGGCTACTCTACTGGAATGAAGTCCTGCAGTACCTGTGAGCTCTTCTTTAATCTTTTTTTACCTTAATGTTAATTATTTTTTCAGCTATTACAGATTTCTTGTTACATCTTATTATACTATGCAACTGTATCTTATAAATAATGGTCGAAAGCTTACATGGTTTTGTACTGTTCGTGATATAACCATGAGATAGCGGCTTGCGGGGAAACATGTTGAGTGGAACTCTGTCGCCTGATATCTGTCAATTAACTGGTTTATGGTATTTGTGAGTATTTTGAACCCTTTCAATGAGTTTTCTCTTCTTTTTTTCTTTCTTTCCTTCTAAACATCCTTTTAATCTTTGGTTTATTAAGTTTTTTATTTTGTTGTGTTTTACGTGACTTCTCAGTGATGTGAGAGGCAATAATTTGACTGGCACCATACCTGACAGCATTGGAAACTGCACAAATTTTGAAATCTTGTATGTTACATCACTGGTTCTTTTAATTGCTGCATTATAGTTCGTTTTTGTCCAAATTGTAACTTAACCTTTTGAATGAATTTCAGGGATCTGTCATATAACCAGATTTCTGGGGAGATTCCCTATAATATCGGATTTCTTCAAGTAGCTACTTTGTAAGTACATGGCAGTGAACTTGTTACTATTGTTTTGTTGGGATATCAGATTATGTTCTTAATATCTTGTATCACCTGCTTGTAGATTTGTTTTAATCATCTTGTATCCTTGAATTGTATATAATGCATGAATCGTTGTGACTTTTCTTCCCAGGTCACTTCAAGGAAATAGACTAACTGGTAAGATTCCGGAAGTCATTGGTTTAATGCAAGCCCTTGCCATTTTGTAAGTATACTAATACTGAACATATGTTGTTTGATTTTACGTTTCTGAAAATAATTTTGGTTCACTGATGAATCGTGTATAACGTGTACTATCACATTGTGGCAGGGATTTGAGTGAAAATGAGCTGATAGGACCCATCCCTCCCATACTAGGCAATCTGTCTTTTACTGGCAAGCTGTAAGTATAATCACACACAGAGTAATAACTTCTATTAGTAATGATTTGTCTCAGTTTTTTTCTTCCATAATTTAGGTACCTTCATGGAAACATGATTACTGGACCAATACCTCCAGAACTTGGCAATATGTCAAGACTTAGCTACCTGTGAGTTGATCTCCAATTTATTGTCTTCATTGTGTCCTGCTTTTTTCATGAAGTTAAAAGAAGAGTTGTTTTTACAGGCAATTGAATGACAATCAACTAGTTGGCCAAATTCCGGATGAACTTGGGAAGCTCGAACACTTGTTTGAATTGTGAGTTAGATCTTTCTGCCTTATTATTATTATTATTGCATTTCTCAATTTGGTGGTGTGTTAATTTGCATCAGTTAATGTCATCCAGGAATCTTGCCAATAATCATCTTGAAGGATCTATTCCACTTAACATTAGCTCCTGTACGGCCTTGAATAAGTTGTAAGAATTCTGAGCTCTAGTTTGAAATTTTGTGGAATGCTTTTGAACATTGTTTATTTTTTCATTACCTTAGCTTGGAATATTGTCCAATCATTTGTTTACTTCTGCAGTAATGTGCATGGAAATCATTTAAGTGGTTCAATTCCTTTGAGCTTTAGCAGCCTCCAGAGCTTGACTTACTTGTATGTTTCATCTTACTGCGTTTAGACTTCTTTCATTCTTTTGTAGTGGATTACTTCTCAATTTATTAATATGATGAGAAACTTTTGTTGGATTGCCAGAAACCTTTCTGCAAACAACTTCAAAGGGAGCATACCTGTTGAATTAGGCCATATAATAAATCTTGATACGTTGTAAGTTCCATGAAACTATATCTAACCTAACAAAATTGCTACATATGCTGATTCTTTTTTTCTTTTCATGTTTTAGAGATCTATCTAGCAATAATTTTTCAGGGCATGTTCCAGGGTCTGTTGGTTATCTTGAGCATCTTCTAACTTTGTAAGGCAAATGCTGCTTCTAAACAATTTGATCTACCTTATACTTTGTGTTTCACTTGCTAATGTAGCTGTGATATTTTCACATTGTATATAGGAACTTAAGCCATAATAGTCTTCAGGGTCCCTTGCCTGCTGAATTTGGGAATCTTAGAAGCATACAAATTATGTGAGTTTTGTTAAACTTTGTAAAGGTTAAATTTCACTTGATTCCCATTATATTATTTGTTTCTATGGTTTTATAAGTTTTTTTTTTTTTTTCCTTCAGTGACATCTCATTCAACCTTCTGTTGGGTAGTATACCTCCAGAAATTGGTCAGCTGCAGAATCTAGTGTCTCTGTATGTTAAGCAATGATGTATTTCCTAGTTGATATTTTGAAACTACTCATATTCTAAATAACATGCTATTCGTTTCTCTGTAATTCTAATAGGATTTTAAACAACAATGATTTGCGTGGGAAGATTCCAGATCAGCTTACAAATTGCTTAAGTCTTAACTCCCTGTGTGTATTCCTAGCAGCTAGCCATTGCCTCCTTTCTGATTATTTTCTACAGATTTGTGTTGCGTCTGAGTAGTTGGTCTAAATGCTTTATTTTATTTGTTAGGAATGTCTCATATAATAACTTATCCGGGGTCATTCCTCTAATGAAGAACTTCTCACGGTTTTCAGCTGACAGGTATTGAAGGAAACTGTAGGATATTCTTGGCTTCTTAATTCATTTATCAATGACTTGTAATATGATATGTTGCAGCTTCATTGGAAATCCATTGTTATGCGGAAATTGGTTAGGATCCATATGTGATCCTTACGTACCAAAATCCAGAGGTGTGTGATATCCATCTTAGATGACTTGATAGTTACAATTATATGTATGATGATTATATCTATACATAGTTACAATTATTTTGTACTTCTTTGTTCAGTGGTTTTCTCAAGGGCTGCAGTTGTTTGTCTCATAGTTGGTACCATCATATTATTGGCGATGGTAACTGTTGCTCTCTACAGATCAAGCCAATCCATAGAGTTGATTAAAGGATCCAGTGGAACTGAACAAGGTATGTTCAACATGATACTGTCTAGTATTGTTATGTTAGAAATTCTCATTTGTTTTTCTCTTTTTCTTCCTTCTCTTCAGGGCCACCAAAACTTGTAATTCTTCATATGGGCCTGGCCATCCACACCTTTGATGATATCATGAGAGTTACTGAGAATCTCAGTGAGAAGTATATTGTAGGATATGGTGCCTCAGGTACAGTGTACAAGTGTGTTTTGAAGAATTCCCGGCCAATTGCAATTAAACGACTATACAACCAGCATCAACACAACTCAAGGGAGTTTGAGACAGAACTTGAAACTATTGGTAGCATCAGACACAGGAATCTTGTCACTTTGCATGGTTATGCTCTAACTCCTAATGGAAATCTTCTCTTCTATGACTATATGGAGAATGGCTCTCTCTGGGATCTTCTACATGGTATATTTACTTACACTAGAACCTTATTTTAAGGTAAATATGTATGAAGGTGGCTTAAGATTGTTCTTGTTGCTTACCTTTCTTTTCTAACAGGTCCCTTGAAAAAGGTAAAACTTGATTGGGAAGCACGGTTGAGGATTGCTGTGGGAGCTTCTGAAGGACTTGCTTACCTCCATCATGACTGCAATCCTAGAATCATTCACAGGGATATCAAGTCCTCAAATATTCTGATAGATGAGAACTTTGAAGCTCGTCTCTCTGATTTTGGCATTGCCAAATGTTTGTCAACTACAAGAACACATGCATCAACATCTGTGGTTGGGACAATAGGCTATATTGACCCTGAGTATGCCAGGAGTTCTAGGTTGAATGAAAAATCTGACGTGTATAGCTTTGGTATTGTTCTACTTGAGCTATTAACAGGGAAGAAAGCAGTGGACAATGATTCCAACCTGCATCACTTGGTAAGTGTTTTCTGCATTTTTTTTCTTCTAATAGTTCTGTCTTTAATCAAGCAGAATAGTGTCTGTAACAACACTATAACAACCTCTTCTACTTCAACAAGGCTTTGTTGTCATCCAAAGCTAAACCAAACACATTTGTGTATGCAAAAGAACTCATACATGATTTGAGATATGAAATGTTGAAGCTGGGAATAATGTTGTGTGGAACATGGCTTGCAGATATTATCCAAGGCAGATAACAACACTATAATGGAGACTGTGGATCCTGAGGTGTCTATTACCTGCATGGATCTGACCCATGTAAAGAAGACCTTTCAGCTTGCTCTTCTCTGCACAAAAGGAAACCCTTCTGAGAGGCCAACTATGCATGAGGTTGCCAGGGTTTTGGCATCACTACTCCCAGCACCTCCCAGCAGCATCTTTGCCCCTCCTTCAAAGACCATTGATTATGCACAATTTTTGATTCAAAAGGGTAACAACCTCCATCCCCCACAAATGGAACGGTTACAATCTCAGAAATGCTCTAATGATCAATGGTTTGTTCGCTTTGAGAATGTTGTATCAAATAACAGCCTATAGGCGAAGCCAAAGGTTGGGGTGAAGAGGGTGCTGAAAGAACTCCAATCTTTTTGGAAATTATTTGATAATTTCCCCTGAAACCATTGGATTGTTATAGTTTTTGAGACTATCAAGTCTTAAACATTTAACAGTAAAGAGAATAGGGCTTATATATAGAACTGTATTTTGTAGAAGTATTTAGTCTTTAGAGTAGTAGTCACTCAATGGTTCCTTTCCTTCAGACAGTTTGTGAACTGAATTACATCAACTGAATTACTACTATATTCCTTTGTATGCTCAAGAAAACTTTAGAATGATAATCTTTTGTGAATTTTCGATATTAAACTCTTCTTGTCTTGTATTCGGGTGTCATACACGAGTCTAGAACTTTTACTGGATTTCTTGGTGTGATCCTCTGTTTAACATTGAAAATATACTGTTAGTATATATTTATATACATATTTGTAGTTTTATCGTATAGTGATGGTACTTTTGTCTAAATTTTAGTTTTAATTCATTTTTTATTAATAATAATTGTGTTAACTTTGTATTTTTAGTTCATCTCATATTTACTCTCATAAATTTTTTGGAAACATTATTTTTGTCTTATTTCAATTACATTGATTCTACACTTTTAGGTGTCTGATTTGTTGGATTTGGATTTTTTTTTTTTATTTTTAAAAATTTTGATATATTTATTGAAAATTTGTAAAGAGAATCCTACCGTGATTTTGTTTGTTTTAGCTTACAAATTTTTAATGACTTCTAAAGTTGATTAGAGCTCAGATTAGGTCTATAATTTCTTGAGTTTGCAAAATTAGAATTTAGGTTCAAAGCTTATGGGAGACCTAATTCTGGTCAAAACTACATATAAAAATCAATTGCACAATTTTCAATCATAGTTTTTTTTTCTATATATTTTAATCTTTTCATATTCTTCTATTATTCTTTTATTGTGTTTTAATTATTTTGTAATTGATAACTAAATCTCTCACGAAATCAACATTAAACAACATAAATTGACTTTTACACTAATCATTCTTCGATTAATTTTTTTCTTCTTTTCTTCTTTTTCTCAATTTCTATTTTTCTTTCTGTGATAATATGTTTCTCAAATTAAAATTCAAATAATGAATTAATTGAATCTTAATTTGATAATCCAATATGAATTGAAATTTAATTTACATATATTTAATTAATTAATTAAATTGGTTGATTGTTGAACTTAAATGTAATATACAGAGAACTGTATTATTTGGATTGTTTGGTTGTATGAATATAGGATTGATCTCTTCTAATTTTCTGAAATTTCACTATTCATATTTAACTTTATTTTTCAATTTTATATTTTACATTTTGAAGCCTCTAAATATTGAATAACCTAAATTATGCTTTATATTGAAAGTATAGAAAAACTTAACAATTTTCCATACAATAGTGGAAGTCAATAACCAAACAAGTTAGGTGTTTTCATATTATTCCAAGTTTTATTTCAATTTTGAATAAATGTTAAACATTACAATATAGAGCGGCATAACAGTATTTATTATTTTAATTTAAAATATTATAATTTCTGTAAAAGTAACAAATGAGTATTGAGAGTTAGTGTATAAGTAAACGCAATACTACTGGTTGAAGCTTGTCAAAGAAAATGAATCTGAAAAAATCTCAAATGCTTTGAACTTACAAAAAGCAGGTAAACTGTAGTGGAAACAAGCAACAATTTACAAGTATAGTATTATTCTATTTTTACGCCTCAACTGTACCACATTTCATTTGTGTCTTTGAAGAATCTTCAAAGTATAATGCTATGTTGTTCAATACATACATAAGTGCATTAGGTTTTATCTTGTAACTTCCTCCCTAACCAATCCTTTGTTTCCACATATCACCAAACAATGCCCCTTCGTTGGTTTCCAGTGTTTCTTATTGCTGAACTTCCTGTCATTCAGAGTAGCATTTTGTGGAATTTTAACCAAATGTTCTACACTAACGAGCACCAATCTGAAACACCACTATATTTTCTATTAGAATCATATTTCCTGAGTCAAAAACAACAAGTTGCTGCAACTTTAGTACTTCTAAGTTAAGTTCCCATAATGATGCCATCATTATAAACATAAAACAACCTCAAAAAAACAGATTAGATTTGGAATTGTGTCTACTTGCCAGCATACAGGTCTGCTTTGAGATGAGGGACCTCATTTCATTCACACGTTGATACTGCTTCACACATGATCTCTGCATTCCTTCTTTCACCACTTTCATTCTCTAGATGTTAAATGTCAAGTATAAAACAAGACTTGCATATGAGTAATTGTGAAAAATAGATTATTTCAATAATTCATTACATCATGTTCTGCAGAGGTGTTTTTTCAAACATCTTCTCTGCATATAGATTTTTATGCTGTCAAGTGTGAAACATGAATGAATGTGAAAAAAGCTTTGAAAGAATCTACATTACCATACCTCGTTATCTTGAAAGGATCCATGTCTATTCTCCTTCGAGCCCTTCAATAGAATAATAATAGGAATATCCATGCTTTAGTAGGATGCTATATTCACAAACAATCTTAGTTTGTGTCATAAGAATATGGTAAGAGAGATAAACCTTGGACATTGTCTGCTTCTTTGATGATGATTTTGCCGTTTGTTCCACCTCAGAAGCCAGTGTGAGCTGCAAATTGATTCGGCCCCAAGATTAAAAACCAATATTTGTGTCTTTATGCAAACATGAATCATTATAAGCATTGAATTATGCATAAAATGTGAACCTTAGAACAGATTATTTGATAAGAAAATGAACAAGTTTTAGTACCTTGCTAAACAATTCAGAGGGTGGTTCATTTGTAGAATCCTGGTCGTTTAGCTCCTATGAATGAAAAATTGAATTACAATATAAAAACATGGTAAACTCAGAAAAGAAACACAAGAGCAAAACGAATTACCAATGGATATACTTTAATATTTCGGAAGACACCTCTTTCACTTTTACTTGAGAGCTTCTTCAACAAGCACCACAAACATCAGTTAATAACACTCTTCTATGTTTCAAATATAAAAATCTAAATTAATTTCATCCTATTTTAGTATCCCATTTTTAAAATATTATTAATTATTTTTAGTTAATATGATTTTTTTAGTTATATTAAAAAATTGGATGGAGAATTTGCTTACCTTAACATCAGAGCTACCTCGAAGTTTGTTACTGGTTCTACATTTTTCCTGCACTGATCCCACAGTACCAGAGTGTGTCCTGTGAGGGAAGAGAACATTCCAAAAAAATTGCTTATTTATATGCACTCAAAAGATACATTAATGGAATCATTCATTACTGATCCCACTTATATAATTATTAACAAAAATATTTTTATATCACATTATTTTATTAACTATTGTCTTTGTCTTTGGAGTAATTAAAGCCTCAGAAATAAAAATGCTTATTAAGACAGTCTAAATATTTATCAGTATATTTCTATGTGATTTTTACTGAAAATTTTTATTAATTTTTTCTAATTACTTTTAAATAATGATTAATAAATAAGTTTCTCCAATACATACTAATAGTTTATATGAAACTTATATTAAATGCGAATTGATATAAAATAATGAAAATCTTAAAATTAAAAATTTGGGTGTTATACAAAACACTAAATCTTAATAATGAAATACAATATTTTAAGTTACTATTAGTCATAACAACAACACAAACCCAAATTAATTTTTTAAGTTACAAAAAACCGAAGGGTAAGTAAAATATTATAAAAGTTTAAATATTTACAAATTGTGAAGCAAAATTTATAAAATATAACAACTGTTTAAAAGTAATATAATTTAATGGAGTCTATTTAAAGTGAAATAAAAACCAAAACATTAATTAAAAATACTAAAACTCGCATTGATTATGTTAGTATTTTTGAAAACTAAAGCAAACCACAAAAAGTATTTCGATAATAAATATTTTTCTTTTAAGTTTTGAAAGAAAAATGTAAGTTATTTTAAAACCACATTACAAAAAATAAAAACTGCAAACAAAACATATGTCTCCATACAGTATTATATTTTCATACCTTCTGAGATTCCCTGTTTCGGTATTTGAGATAGAATTGCATTTCAGACTTCTTCGCCCCTAAAATGAAAATCATATAAAGTTATGAATTAACAGAGCACTAATAACATATTTTCCAAAACATTTTTAATATATAAAATTTATTTAAAATTATAAGAAGTTCATTGAATAAAATATGTTTAAAAATATCTTATCAGAAAGGAGAATATGACAGCTTGGAAATACAAAACTAAATAATTTTACTTTAAATAAACAGAAACAGAAGCAAACAATTCTTAATACACAACAAGAACATCAACAAATAAAGCAAATTTAAGTAACTAACATTATTAGATGTGTTTTGCATTGCCCTCTCTGATGTTCTCAAGTGGAACTCCTGAAAAACAAAAGTCAAAAAACATAATAAGTACTAACTCACTACATAGAGTTTGATGCACAAGAAAAGAAACATTGTGACAGAAAAAGTTATTAATTACTTGACATTGAGTTGGTCGTGATGTTTTCATCTTAGACGATGTTTGTGCAGGACCCTCCAAAATCTGCCATATCCAAAAAGTTAATTATTATATTATCAAAAGTATGCATTTACATGCTGTATGATTGAGTGCTAATTAGTTTCTTCGCTAAGTACAAACTGATAAAAAGCACTTACTTTTTTATTCAAGGGTTTTGCTTTAGACTCCTGAGAACTTGATTGTGTAGGTCCACCTGATTCACCACTGGTTTTACACCTATCAAAATGCACAACACAACAATTTATCATGCTGGATATGGTTTATTACTAAAATGTAACAAAACCATGATGTTCAATATAACTAGAGAAGTAGTTGATATACTTGTTCTGTCTATGTGCCCTAAGGGCTGTCACCAAATTTGGTTCTTTAGCAATGGTAACATTTGTTTTAGATGCTGAATTGGGAACAGGGTGATCAACCTGCATCATAATCCAAAAAGGGTTATATGGTTCATGTAATAGTTTTCAAATTTTCCAATATTTGAAAGGTTTATTCAATGTGATTTTTTTTTCTCAACCATTTTATTTAAAAGGAGTCTATGTTTCCTTTTGTTAAATTGGTGTTAACATCATTTGAAAGGGACTACGTGTTAGTGACTCTGTGTTTCTCCAATCGTTTACTCTTTCTATGTCTATTCATCTGGCATTTGTTTCTACTCTCTTTAGAGGTGCAGTGCCTAGAAACAGATAGAGTGAATTTGATGGATCATAGTCCATAAAAAGATGATTCATTACCTCCTCAGTCTTATGTGTAAAGCGAATTTGATGCTTCAAACGGGCAACCTGTCATGAATAACAAAAAATCAAACTGAAGCAATATTAACTGTAAACACATTTAAAAAAAATGCAAAGCACATATTTGCTAAATATCAGTTTTTCATGGAGACTAATCCAGATTAAAAACATTGTATATCCCTAATGTTTAATTTCCAGAAAGAATGCAATCTAAGATAAGAACATATACTCCTGTGCAAAAGATAAAAGAAGACAATTGCTCAGTTTTCTTAGTTGAAAATGAAAAAGTAGATTGCAACATGACATTAAGGTATTGTGAGAATTGAGAGAAAGAGATGCATTAATTGTAAGTACTACCAAATTGTATTAAGCTAAAGTTAAGACTCAAAAACTTGAGAAAGAAAGTTTATAATATAAACTATGTCATACCTTGCGCAAGTAACCAGCTTCTAGCTTTTGCCTTTTGGTTAATGCGCTATCTGTGGGAGAAGAATTCGGTCTCTGAAACCTGCTGAGATTAGATGGCAAAAGAGATTAACAACAAAGGAAAGTAATAAGAAATGGATAAAACAAATTTTCACCAGGGAAAAGACATAACAAAGAAATGTCTTGTTATATTATTCATATTGATATGATAAAATGCCAGAGAATGACATCAATATAGCTTGTAAGATCTAACACAGCAATAGAATGAACAATCAATAATCAAGTTTTTATGAGAGAAATGACCAGAGAATCCATAACAATGTGAATGTTCTTATAGTGTCATTCATTCATAAACTGTCATATATAATAAGACTATCAATGTAAAAAATTACTTCATGCATAGAAGAAGTTAAACTCAAAAAATTGTGATTGAACACAAAAGATGACATTGTTCATCATCAGCATGAAAATCAGGAGGTGAGAAATAACTGATACCTGATGGACTCAGGGCTCCGAACTTCTAAAACGTTCTTCTTCTTGGCCAAATTACTTGCTGTTGGTTTCATAAAAGAGAAATCTTTTCCTTTACATGGACTTGACTTTCTGAGAGGCTTTGTTTTCCCACTTGACGTATCTTGTTAAAAGAATAAACATGTAATCAGCTTTCAAAACTACACAATTTCTTCTCAGATTTCATACACGCAGCTGAATTTGGAAAACTGAACAATCTCATGCTACAAGAAAGGGACCATTTTAACAAAAAAAACATCAACAAGAAGTTCTAATATTCATTTTGAGCAAATTCATATATTCGAAATGCAAAATCTTAAGATAATCATTTTGAGCAACATTGAATCCCTGAATCACAAGGCAAACAATAAGCATCTAAACATTGTGTCATTTTAACAACAATGTAGAACGCATGAAACCATTACCTGTGCTATTATCATCATCAACATCTGAAACATGTTCCTTCTCCGTGCTACTAACACAGTTTCCCCGCTTCGTCTTCAAGAGAAACGCTACACACAAAGCAAAGGAAAAAAAGAAAAAAAAACAATCAAAACCCTTTTTTCATTTTGAGAAGCATTCAATCTTAATGCAACGATCAATCAAATATCGCCATGCATAGTAAATTACAGCTTGAACATTAAGACGAGAATTAAACTCATCCAACGATTCATCAACTTCAGACAGAAGAAAAAACAAACTCAACCCATTTCGCCAAACACGACAAAAGATAACAGCGTTGTTTGATTTTCGTGAAAGTCTTACGTGAAGGTGGGTAGCTCGTGGCGTATTCAAACCACTGCTCTGCTTCGGAAGCGTCCCAAGCCGTCTCTCGACGCGTGAAAGCGAAGAACTGAGGCGCGTCGAACTCGTATTCAATGTCAATCTCCTGTCCCTCGGAAAGAGGAGCGTATTCAACCTCGATTTTCTCGAACTCTTCATCCATGACACCTTTCTCTCTCTTTCTCTCTCTCTCTCTCTATCTCTCTCTCTGTTTTCTCTCCCCAGAGCCTAATGAGCTGTGATCAATGCACGCGCACTAAGTTCATAGCCAATTCAGATTCTGAAGCAAGTTTTTTGAAATTTCAACGATTCCCCAACGTGGGACTCCCTGGTCTGACTCGGAACACGGCCAACAGAAGCTACGAAACAGTGATCTCCAAATGAAGGATTGAAAAATGATATTTTTGGCCGCAATCCCGTCACCTCCTCTCTCGTTTCTGGGAAAATTCGGGGTTGGTCGATTTTCCCGGAAACGAGAGAGAAAGTTAGGAATTGAAGCAGTTAAATTAGAGTTTGGAAGTTTTGTTTGGTTGTTAGTGTTGTTCCATTGATGGGGGAATGAGGAAGAAGAAAATGGCGAAGATTTGGTTGGTGAGAGAAGGGAATGGCGAAAGAAAGAGAAGAGAAGAAGAAGAAAGAAAAATAGTTGAAGAAACGTCGTTGGGTTGTTGGTTTTGCTTTTATATATATGGCGCCTAAGATTGAACCAACATTGCCAATTTTGAATTTTACACATCATCTCACACCATTCCATCAACAAGATGATGTAAGATATGCTAAATTTTTATTCAAAAAAAAAAAGATAAATTATGAGACTACATAAATTAAATTCTTTTCTTATAGTATACTTTAATTTCGAAAAAATCATAGAAGCTAAAAATATATAATATTTGTGTTTATAAACTAATGTCAAAATTTTCAGGTTCAATCTTTTATTTATTGTTTGATTCTTGGAAATTGATTCCAGTTAATTGGTTTTAATTCTGTCATGATATTTTAAGGTGGTTATCCATATATTGAAAACAATAAGTTATACCATGAAAGTGTAAAACAGTTTGATATTATAATCATAACTATTGAATATACAAAATCATAGCTGTAAGTTGTTGTTGTTTATTGATCATAAATGTAAAACTATTTTATTATTCAACGTATAATCATGAAATTAATTCTGGTATTAGTTTAATTTTTTTTTAACTTATAAAATAAATCCTAAGATACATTTTTCATGAATCTACCTTTTACAAAATAATGTTATTGTTTAGATTTTTTGAATAATAGTAAATTGAGGAACATGCAGTATAAAATATTACATTAACTATTTCTACATATGGTGGATCAAGCTTATCTAATATTTATTGATTTTATCGTACATTGTACTATTGTTGGGTCACGTAACAGAGTGTACCTACATGTTGACTTTTGTTACGTTTTACATGGTCAAAATTCAATATCTTTTAACTTTCTATAATTTTCTTTTTTCAACATATCTCTGTAAACTATCTGTTATATTTCATCTCTTTCATTAAAATTTCAAATATAGTAATGATCAAACTTATGTTAAATAAGTTTTTCTTCGAGCATCACAGTAAAAATGGTCGATTGAATTTTTGAGAAATTATCAATTTAGTATTAAAATATATAAAAAAAAATACAGAATGACTCTTGAATATAATAGTATAATAAAAAATATTTATGATGATCATAAAAATTATAATTTAATGATAAAATATTATTGTAATCTTAGCAATAAGTGTTGTATATTCTACATTAAGATTTGAATCAGAAATTTTTTTAAAGAGAATCTCATGATATTTATTTTTCCTTATGGATTTGATGAGGAACATGAAATAAGACACGATATGTAAGACCTTCAAGAAAACATAAAAATAAATAAATAACCTTCAAAACCGTTCATGTTTGAGAACAGAAAGACAAAAGCACCATTTTGATGCAAAGTTTTTGAAAAATTATCCAAATGGTTAGATTTAAAAAAAAAATGAATATGGATAAGTTGTATCACTTGATATAATTTTATTAAAAACAAATCTTGTTAAGGTGACATGATTTTGGTAAAAAATATTTTTAAGTTGAAACTATATCAACATAGTATGACTTTATTTTAATTTAAATTGAAGTTAGGTCAAAAATAACACCATTTTAATACAATTTTGGTAGAAGTTATTTTAAGATGTATAACTTAATGTTTGGAACTAAAGTTATATTATATTGATATGATTTCAACTTTAAAAATATTTTAAACTAAAGTCACGTCACTTTAACGAAGTATTTTTTTTACATGTAACCGTATTTACCTTGATATAATATCCATCTTCGTAATATTTTTGAAAATTACCTATTTGTATTTTGTTTTCTTTTTGTAAAAAATTAACCAGGTGCTTTTGTCGAAAGAAACATGGGTTAATTTTCTATCTGAAAACCTTAAAAGCTTTGTGCATTAAAAAACATATTATGTTTAGCATGAGACACGGATTTGGTTTCTCTTTCATGAATTGATGAAGTGAAATTGAAGAAAACATGTCCCACTCCATGTTTTGGCTCATAGCAGAAGGGAAGTAGCATTTGTATGAGTCATTTATTAGAACCCCACAACACAACCCTAAGACATGGGATTTTGAAATTTAAATAGAGAAATACACAGAGAAGAAGAAGAAGAAATAGATATATAGGGTTAGAAAAATACAAGTATCGATTCATAATGCAAAATTCTAAACCACTTGTTTGTCTTTACGTGGAAAAAAATGGGTTTGCCATGCAGTACGGAAAGCCATGTTACTATTGAAACCTTTCTTCTTAATGTCTCCAAATGGATGCACGTTCCAATTTTGTCCTAAGTGTTATGTTTTCTATGAACCTTGGTAAAGGACAAATCTGTCATTTTCCACTCAACTCAAACGCTCCTCCTCGTTCAAATTGGACAAATAGTGTAAGTGAATTAGGGTTGTCAATTCATGCTCCTCCATTTATTATGGCTTGATTTATGTGAGGAACAAAATGGGTATCCAACCATACCACCAAAACGTCATTCATAAACATGTTTTATAAAACTCGTGATATATTATATAGTCAAAGAACGACAAAGAAATAAATATGATGAAGAAAAAATATTATTTCAAAAGTTATTAATAGTGAATCCTATATATTACTGTTTAAGTTACTAAGTTTTGTTGTTTTTCTTACGCATGTTAAAAATTCGAAAATTTTCATCTATCTTGCTTTTTTTTTTTTTTTCTTCTCTCCTCACTTTTTCATTCAAGACTTTTAATTGTTTTTGATTAAGAACAATTCATTTTGGTG
>Ga0099822_1003124_pt1 | contig 21107 bp, 8 predicted proteins | sample CowpeawhiteBW_FD_76839 | JGI IMG/M metagenome (GOLD analysis project Ga0099822, IMG submission 76839) | Root nodule microbial communities of legume samples collected from California USA - Cow pea white BW | ecosystem: Host-associated > Plants > Roots > Nodule | place: USA: California | collected...
AAAAAAAAAAAAAAAAAAAAAAAAAAATAGTCCAGGTACAATTCAAACAATAAAAGTATACCTTCTGGCTTTTCACAGCTTGACCCTTGAGAAGATCTTCATCCTTATGATGCTTCAAGTTCTTCAAAGTATCTCTAAAGGTAGAAAGTTAAATTTCAGATATCTCAGAATCCACACAATTTAAAGATGAAGGAAAATAATAAAACAGGTTCACTATCACTCAAATAATTCATAGAAGGAACTGATTAAATTTGACTGCATTTCTCTCATTATCAATAGAGTCAATTTAATAAGAATCTTTAACATTATACAAGGAAACTTTGCCTATAACTATACAACAAAATTTTGTCGGATAGATGACTAATTTACAGTTATTCAAGTTAGTCAATTAATGAAATAATACAGCATAAATCAGCTATTCCAATATATACTGTAGAGAAATTATAGGGAATTCAATAAGATATAAATAAATCAAGTATTTTGCTAATCCATTGATATTAATAATGGTTAGAAAGATGAATCCAAATCATCGGATTGATAGCTGACCAAAATCCTCATATTAATTTACTTAGCATCAAAGCACACGTTACCTGGGAAGCAATATCTTACAAATATTTTGAAATGTGAAAACTCTAAGTCAAATGCTATTGGCGAGTATACAAGAGATTGAAGAACAAAACATTTAAGAGAAAACAACATAATGATGGAACAATAACTATTAAGTAGATAAATACAATTATAACTGAAAATCCTTGCAAAAAACAATTTTATCACGATCCATTGTTCCAAGAGTATTATTCATTTCGTAACAAGTACTAATAGCAAATAAAAAACATTAAAACAGAGTACTTTTGTGTGTCTGAATTATATTTGACACAACAAAAATGTATTTGATTTTTTACACAATAAAATTTATGCTCACTTAACAAAAATAGCCCAAGCAAAACAAGTACAGTATACCCAAACGAAGACTTCACTGGAACTTGTCAGTGACATAATTCCAAAATGTTGCAAATAGCCATAAAGATTAAGTACCATCTATTTTTATAAACTAAATGTATATCAAATGTTAGAAGGAAACTCACAGCTCCTGATGATGAAGATCTCTATATTCTTTCTCAAGCTGTTCCATCTCATCATTATTCCATTCACTATGCTCTCTTGTCCCATCATCCTCATCATCTGTTACCTTCTGTCCATCCTCCTCCTCTCCACTGTCATCATCAAAATCATCCTCCTCACCATCGTCATCATAATCATGCTCCACCTACATTAGGAAAACAACCCTTAAATCAAAATTCATAAGAAAATCATTAAGGTTATATAACATACTAATTATTTTAAAATTTTGCAGCAATCCATACCTCTTCATACTCCACACTATTGTAATCATCTGAATCACTCTCACTTTTTGCTCTTTTTCGAGATTTTTTGGCAGCCATTTTCACACCTAAATTTATTTTTTAAAAAATAGCACATTATACATCTACTTAAAAAGTATTAATTAACTAATTAATTAACTACAATCACAGGTGTCAATGAAGAATAAACAGGTAGGTGGTCATGTGAAGCCCTGATCAAGCACCTAAATTAGCACTAAACCAATACTATACAGTCATTTGAAACACAAGAATCAAGACAACTTCAAATATGGTAATCAAAATGTTGTATACTAATTACAAGCTGAAAAGGATTCAATAGAAATATAATTAATCAAGAGTGAACGTTCCAGTTTTTAGTAAACATTACATTCCCCCATTCCCTGGACCCCACCATAACTGGAACTTTGTAGCACCAAGTTACCCTTTTTGTTTAGTACCCACATTTGCAGAGCCTGATAAATCTACTGTCAGTTGTATCTCAAATGCCTCTGGCCTTTGAAACAAAGATTCACCATTGCGCTTTTCTTTCCTAAGAAATTACTAATATATTTTCAGTTTTTCCAAATAAAGGTGACTCGTGTATTTTATGGGGAATTTACAACTTCATATGACTTTGACTTTTAATTAGGTGATAACTTTCAGTGGTATGCAACAATTTTTTAATACATAATGGAAGAGATGAGAGTGAAAATGAATAATGTTTTTTTGTGATTTAAGTTGTACTGATTTTTTAAAATGTGTATCTGTTGATATGAAATTGTTAGGTTTGTAAATTAAATCCAGTGTTTGTAAACTAAACTATGCTATGTTAGTTTATACATTCTCCAGCCTTTTGACACTGGAATTGAGAAATCTAAATTTACTTGATGAAAATGTAAATGAACTAACCTCAACTGTTCATTCAACAAGCAAATTGTCCTGTTTCAGCCTTGTAGGTTGAAGTTAAGAGACTTACTAAAAAATTAGTCCTAAATAATGATTTGAAGACTTTTAATAACAATAGCTCCAAAACCTATTTCAACAAGCAAATTGTCATGAATCAGCCTTGTAGGATGAAAGTGACTTTTTTAAAGATTTTAGACCTACAAAATCATTCTTGATTTCAATAACAACAGCACTATAAACTGTATTTTGACTCATATCATGCATTCTGAAAGATACTAGGTGGTTACATAAAGTAATTGAAGAATGTTAGGAACCAAGAATCAGAATGAAAAAGAAAAGAAATATTTATTGAATAGAAGAGAAACATCTCCTCCAAGAGTTTCCCCTTCACAGTTGGTGCTAAGGTTCAATTTACAATGACAACAAATCAAAATCTATCCTCCTATTCTTCTTCCCCTATTGATACCTAATTAACAACACCTCTAACTAACTAACATCATTATTCTAACTCTTTGGATCCTGATTGTTGAAAATTTTCTCACAAGTCTTACAGGTTTAGTTAATCTATAGCCTTTTCCTCAAAATCAAACGAAAATTCTGGAAATTATTCAGTGAGTATTATGAATATTGAATTTAAAAGATGACACAAGCGAGGTCTTTAATGAACCACTTTCAACACTAAAGTACTTTTCTCTGTATTGTGGCTCCTAAGGAGTGGAGAAGAACATGAACTTTATGTACAGTTAGTCACTTGAATTTATTAGAGTGATATGTGAACATACTAATCTGTTGTAAAGTGTGGAAACTGTATGCTACTTGATTACAGTAAATTGAACTAATAACAGACACCTTAAAATACTATGATATTGCAAAGAAGAAGTACGCAAGGCTACAAAACAATAGTTTGTCTAAATCTTTCAACCATGTTGTCTGTCTTTGGGTCAATATGGGTGTAACAAACTTAAATATTTTTTAGAAAAAAATTGAATATAAAGGTGATTAATTTGTGAGCTAAAATCCTATACCCTAAATCCTAAACCCCCTCTCGCAGTCACAGGGCTCACGGCCCTTGAAGTCGCAGGGGCTCACCTGCAACGCTTAGCCTATGTTCTTCCACTTTTTGTTTTGTTCCTCATCTCTGTCCCTTCTAGTGTTCCTTTTACTAATCTACTTGTTTCTTGGTTGTTCTACTATGACTTGTGCATTAACTTTAAAAGTGCGTTTAGGGTTTGTTAAGAAATTGAGAATGAAAATCAGTGAAATCAATTAAGAGTGAGCTTTAAATCCAAAATCAACATACATACCTGACGAAAGTGAGATTGAGATTGATTAAGGCGAGCAGAACAGAACACCTCGATGAAGTGAGGTTGCGGCTTCTTCGGTCTTCAACTGTAGCCTTGAGATGCTTGCTGTGGTGAGGGTATAGGGTTTTAGCTCACAAGGATATTAAAAACTTTTGCATTTTTTAAATATATATTAAAATTAAAAACTTATAGAAAAAATAAAATTAAAAACAATAATATTTTTTTTGTAAATATTATTTAAACTAAATTTAATTAATTAAACGTAACATATTAACAAAATGTAAAACATTTATAATTAATAATTGAAAACAGACAAAAAAAATACATGTATATAATTTTCCACAGAAATTCACGTGTGTTTTATGGTCACTTAATATTTTATAGAAATATCAAATGTCTAATTACTTTTAATATGCAACTATTTTAAAAAAATTGTTATAAATATAATCCTAAAATGTTAACAAATGTATTTAGATATATATGTCACCCACGATATCTTTTAAATTAAACTAGTAATTTAACCTTCTATATTGCACTTTATAACACATCATTGTAATATTATAAATTTACTGTATATGAGTATTTATTATTTAATTGAAATGTTTCATGTTCTGAGGAAAAATACTTAAAAAAATAACTAAAGTTAAAAATATATTTATACGACAATTTATATAGAATATTAATGTTATTGGAATATATTTAAAACTTAAATAATAAAAAATATTATGGTGTATTAGAAATCTATTATAAATTTATCATGTTTTACCATATATAGTGCCAAAGAGTATATTCAGGAAGACATATTTTTACTGTGAACAAAGTAATGAAGTATTTGGTTTTGGTTTTGATGTGACTATATGACTAGAAGCACCATTTTATGTTCAGAGTGAATTAACTTATGATATTTGAATTGCGTAAAGGAACGCGCCAGGAAAGAGCGTATGAAGCATGGAGAAGAAGAGTATCCAATGATTATTGGGGGATTGCGTGTCTGGTTAAGAAGACACAAAGTGAAACGCACGGGGGCAATGATGGGACCACGTGGCACAACATGACATGCTCATGCACGTGAATTTCGATGTGTTCCCCACGTGACTCCTCTTCCTTTGTCCCCCACCCTTTTATGGATGCCCCCTCTCCCCCCACTTCTCACCCTTTTTCTCTTCCAAACCTCATTTCTTTTATTCATCACACAAACCAATTCAGGGAAAAAGTTTCTACCCATTAATTTAATCACTCAAAATGTCTAAAATTTCACATTTCATAGAAAAAAATATAAAATATGGGGACAAATCTACATGTCATTTTCCCATCATTAATCTGAATCTAATGATTCATCACATTATTGTAATTGAATAAAGCCCTCACTGAGTTGTGCATGATAATGAAAGAATTAAAATTTACACATAATTTTAAGACAAGTCACATACACTGACATTCTCTCACCCTTTTCTTCGGTGAATAAACTAGTCCAAGTTTTTTTTATCTTTACTAAGTGAATTCAATTAAGTATTTTTCTTTTATTTTTGTCATAATAATGATTCTCATGTTTAATAAAAAGTAATCGAGGAATGCATCTTATTATACAGTAATTGTTTCAGAAAGAAAAAACATGTGTGAGCATATAGACATGATTATTTTTGGAACAAAATATTTGTAAGATTGATGATGTTTGAAGAGGATTGTAAAGTTTTGCAATGAGAGAGTAGATTTGGTATTGGAAAATCTAAAGGTGAAATGAATATAAATAATTTAGGAATCATGTACCTCTAGCAAATGGACATGAGAAGATCATATATAGATGACAAGAATCTTTTTTTGTATTTGGTTTGCCCCTTATAAGAGCAGAATATTCTGCTTACATCACTTTCATCCATTAATTTTGGTGTGAAAATATTGGAATGGATATTATTTATGGAGTGGGTTGCAATCACATCATGGGTTTGTGATGATGGAAAGTTTGCATGAACTTTGTGGATATTGTTCCCTCCAAACTCTAATTTCTTCAAACTCTCAACCACCAAATCTTTTATTCATCTTTTCAAACTCTTCCCACTCCTTATATTCATTTTATCTTCAACTTTTTCTCAATCATTTTCTTTATCTTATTTTCACGCTAAATATATCAATTATAATTATTGTCTTACCAATGTTTAATTCACTTTCAACTCATCTTCTATTTACATATAAGAATATACCATCTTTAGGTGGGAGAACTTCATTGAGTGAATTAACACAACCGATCGATTTAGTGAAGAGAATTGGAATATGTTGAGATCAATTTGTATTTCTATTAAGCAAAACAAAAGTTTATTTTAATAAATAAAATCCACCAAAAAGTTACTATATTTTATCCTTTGTAGTATCACATTAACACATTTTAAATAAATTATGTATATTCAAACAAATTTGAAACTCAAAACAAAGAGAAAAAGCTATAAAATTCAAAACATTTTCTATAACCTGGAATTAAATTTTTTTCAATATAACAACTTTTTAAATTACAAACTAATATGCGAAATCATATTAAATTTTGAACATGGTTCTTAAGTTACATGAGATAATCCAACTTGAATTTTAAACTATATGTTTTTTGATCAGGTTAGAGAAAACATATTAAAATTCTTAATTCCAACTTAAAATCAAATCTATATATAACTCCAAAATTAAATTCACAAATTAAAACTCTTGATACATAATAATAATAATAATTAAATATTAGTCAAAGAAAATTCATAAAATTGTACCTTCTAAATCAAAATATATCACAAACATTATAAAAAATCAAACTTACTCAAAATAAATCTATATATAAAAGACTATCAACATCTTTGGTATCATCAAATTATAATTATTACTATAAATAATTATTCATAAATTTAAATTATCATGTATAATATAACTTTGAAAGGTTCAAAATCAAATTTTACTAACATCAAGTTCACTAATCTCACCTTATACGCGTACATGTGCATTATTGTGCTGAAAATATATACATCTCTCAAGTGTTTACAGTAAAATAGGTTTGTATGAAAGCTTCAATAAAACCTTCATCATATATAATAAAAATTTTCATCATATATAATCTCTCAAGTTTTATTTTATGAAAAACTCCATCATATAATTTTAAAACTTGAATTTACACACAGTCAAACTTGTTTAATATAGAAATTAATATCATTATTTTTGTGTTGGGAACTATGATTTCTCTTTATGAAACAATTAATTCCTAATGTCAAAATTTGTGGATGTTACATTATTAATCAAATAAATCGTTATCACCGACCCCATTTATGAATTATAATTTCTTTGACTTTGATCAAACATTAAAACGGTGATTTCCTTTATTAGTCATACATAGTATAATCTCTTATGCTCCATTAATGGTGACAAATTCAACTAGACGAGACGTTTAGTTTAAAACTTTGACTTTCTATATAAGTACGTTTCCTATGTTGGATTAATCGATAACAGAAATAGCTTAATTAACAATTAAAACAATTAAAAGTTACTTTATGATAATTTCAATTTACAAAGAGCATTGAATTGTGAACAATGTCAATTGACCATTTTAGTAACTTAGTGGACATGTTTTTATTTTCAACAACAAATAAAAGATGTTAGAGGTTTCAATCTTAGATATGAATGAAAAATTAATTGTGAAGCATTAGTGGTTTCAATTTTAGATACAGAAGGTGCAGCGAATGAAAGACAAATCTAGTCTTTATTTTTTTTTTTTCCGAGATAGAGATAATATTTATGTGAATTTTGGAATATTTATTATTTTAATTTCTGTGTGTAGAAGTTGGAGCGAGTTAAAAATAAAATAATAATGTACTGAAATGTGAAAATATTCATAAAATTGGTAGATATTTTGCATGAGTAACATGATTATATAACAAAATATTGAATAATAGATGTTTATACTATTTTTGTATTTAAATAAAATTTTGATTTTTTTTATCATTTATCTATTTTCAAATTTTCAAATAATACTAACTGCTTTTCCAAAATTATTACAATAGTAAATGTGTTTGGATCAGCTCATTTTATTCTACTTGTATAAAGGGTTGTATAAAATAAAAACTAAGTCTACAAAACAAGCATCCTTATTTTATCTTGTGTACTCATGGATACATTGTTCCTATATATTATTCTTATGATACTAATAATGCACAGACGAAATTTAACAGTGAAGTTACTTTTATAGTTATTTATTTATTTATTTAATTTCATCTCTTAGGTATTAATTCTAATTATTTTAACTTTCTAAGTATTTATTAGAATTTCAAAAATTTTGTTTTTTAATTAGAATTACATTTCAAAATGTGTTTATCTTAAATATTTTAAAATTGATATAGTTTTATCTCATACAAAACCAAGATATAGGTGCTTTTGTTAAACGGGAAGCTATTGAGGTTAAACAATTATATTTAAATTTAGAATTTTATTTCAAATTTGTAAGAAATGATTTCTTCAAGTTTTAAAGATTTTAAAAAATGTGATAAATGTTATTTTTTAAAATTAATAACCCATGTAATTGAATTAGTAGTTTGAAAGTTACTACTTTCAAAATCTTACTTATGACCATTTAGTCATGATTATTTATTTTCAGTAAACATATTGTTTATATTGTTAATGATTTTAGTGTGTATTTATGGACTGATTTTTTAGAATAAGTTACTTGGCCATCTCTGTGATTCATGTTTTGTTCGTCGTTATATATGTTTTTTTCCTATAATAATTTATAAATATATTCAAATTGTTTTTTTCTTTTCAGTTTTTGTCATAGTATGGCAAAGATGTTACACTTCTTAATAATTTGGTGAGATATATAATAGTTTACATAACATTATTCTTAAATAGGTTTTAAGTGTAATTAAATATTGTTTTGTTTTATTTCAATCTTTTATTTTTATATCTCCCACCCATTTTAGGTTATTTTTTATTATTAAATGTTAATTAATATAATTGAAGTAATAAAAATCATTCTGAATTAAATGTGACTGAAAAAAATTATATATAATAAGTTATTTACAACTATATGTATGGATAAAAAATAGTCTTACAATTAAAAATAAATAAATTTAAACATTTTTTAATTTTTTGGCAGTTGAAAACAAAAATGAGTACTACCATCTAGAAAGGAAGTAGAAACTAACGCATTAATAAATGACTTTTTCATAAAAATTTAATGGATAGATACAAGTTTTGTCCAAACCATTCATTACTGAAGCAGGATTTTGTTCACTTTAGTTTGATAAAATTGGAACTTCCAAGGCAAAGAAGTGGAAATTATCTTTATGCCCTTTGAAAAAATGTGTTAAAGGGCATGAAGTCCACGCGCTGCCGCGGCGTGGGGCTCAAACCCATCCCTCTGCTACTGTTATGCCTCGTGATTTGGGGCTACCATGCCATTGAAAATCCATGTCAAACGGGCCCACACACCTTCACAAAATCCGCTACAAGGCCCATCATGCCACAACTCTCACCATCTTAGATTACAAAAAGTTTATACATTTTCATACCATAATAATAATAATAAATAAAAATAAATTTTATTTTATTTCAACACTTTCCTTTCATAATAAAAATAATATATTTATTTATTTATAATAACACATAAATAGGTGAAACGTGAGTTTACTCATGATCGATGATGAGGCGATGATGATGATGATTCCAAGCACATCACGTGAAACAAATGCTCTTGCTCTTTCTGGTCAACATTGGTAGCGAAAAAGTAGCAGTTTTTCATTTAACAGAACTAGTTAAAGCTAATTAAGCTGTGGCATAATCAGTTACTAACACAAGTATAGTAGTAATCCTAATCCATTCCCCAACACTAACTATCACCCATCCAGAGAATTAACCAGGGTTAAAAAGTAACCCGAGGTAGAGTTGAAAAATCGAAATCCTAAAACATGTATGCAATGAGGTAATAGTATTAAAATGCCTAGGATAACCATTTAAGTGATGATTGAGCCAATTTGTCACTCTGACCCAGGTCATAATTAACTCTGTACCATCCATCCACTATTTTGCTCTCTCTATCTCTCTCTCTCTCTGTATATATATTTAGTTCCATCCATCAGTTTCCCTTCACTGCAAAAAAGCCAAAGCCTGTTACCCACACTGCCACCAAACACCACACTTTTTTCCTTCATTTTGCCTTCCCTTTTTTCTCTTCCCTTTTTCAAGTGGCCAACCACACACACATTGTTGCTTCGTTTTTCTCTTCTAAAGAGAAAAATGGCTGAAAAAGATGATGGGGTTGGCTTGAGTTTGAGTTTGAGTTTGGGAGTGAATCAACAACCTTTCAAGGTGAATCACATGCACCACCCTCAACAACATCCTCAACACCATCAACCACAACACCATCAACCCCAACCTGTTCCCGTAAATCACAACAAAACTCTCTTTGCTGATTTGTTTCAGTTACCAGGTACGAGGTTCTTCTTCTTTCAGTGTTTTCTCATATTTTGTTTCTAGATTCTCCCTGCTTTTTCACCCAAAAATAGAATTTATTTATTCACTTGAAAAAAAAAATTGTTAGTTTATCTCTTCACACATACAAATTCTGTTTCTTTTTCTGAAAAAAAAAATTATAAAAAGTTATTTTCTTGCTCTGACTTTTTAAAGTTGAAGTCTTGTTGCCGATAGTTATATCTAACTCATTCATTAAAAAAACTCAGCTCAGATCCAGGTTTTCTTTGCACGAGGTTTGTAGAAACGTTTTGCAGCCGCGATTTTGGCGCTAACGTTAATATTTTCGGTGCCTTTGACTGGGATTATCGTTGCATAGTGAATAATTAATCAGTCGTATTATTTTTTGTATTATTACAAAGCCGTTTAATAAGGTTTGATAACAAAAATTATTTACACAAAATTAGCGTATTTGATTTATTATTTCAATGTTAATAATTTTTTTTTATTTAGCTGTAGTTTTATTTTAATTTTTTTCATTTCTGTAACATTTTCTTTTTCATTTCTACCTTTTAATTCTGTTCTATTCTATACCTGATATTTGCAAATACAGATACTGTTATTTGCAGAAATACCCTCTGGCATGTCCTTTAATTACAAAAACTGCCATTCCTTAATAAACCTATTTGAAACTCTTGCATGTACAGATCGGAGCTCCGATGTGATACGAGGAATCGACGTGAAGTCCACGGCGGACTGTGAGGAAGACAACGGAATTTCGTCGCCGAACAGCGCCGTGTCAAGCGTTAGCGGCGGCAAGCGGAGCGAGAGGGACGACGATAATGCTGCGTTGGTTGCCGGAGAGAGGACGTCGTGCTCGCGGGGGAGCGATGACGATGATGGTGGCGGCGGAGACGGCGAAGGCGGCGAAGGCGGGAGGAAGAAACTGAGGCTCACGAAAGAACAGTCCATGGTGTTGGAAGAAACGTTCAAGGAGCATAACACACTCAATCCGGTTAGTTAGTGGCTTTTGTGTAAATTCTTTACGAATACGGATATTTTTTTGAAATTTATTTTATTTATTATCATTAGAATTTATCTCAAAAGTTAATAAATTTGTTAGTAAATGGAATTTGTTGTTATTATTATTATTATTATTAGAATCATGATAATGATAATTATTTTGTTTTGAATTTTAGAAACGAAAACAAGCTTTGGCAGAGGAGTTGAATCTGAAGCCAAGACAAGTAGAAGTGTGGTTTCAGAACAGAAGGGCAAGGTAAGATGTCTACAATAATTATAATTAATATCTAATTTTATTTATTTTTTGACTTTATATTGCCTTTTATTTTTCTTTTGAGTTGTTTATATAACTTTCAAAGCGTTGCCTGAGTTGCCACATGTTTTATGATACGTTGAAGCCAAACTGAAATGCGTTATACATAAAACATAAAATACGAAAAATACAATGTGGTCAGAAAGATGCTATTTTCGATAAATATTAGAAAACTGTGTATTAGTGAATGGTTTAAAATGACATTATTTCCTTAAGTTTTAAGTTTAGAATAAGGGATTGGCATTATATATCTCATCTAATTGTTGTTAGCTTGGTTATAATTTATTCTAAGTATTATATTTTATGAAGGGACAATTATAGATAGTATTAATTCTTGAATGAGATGTTCATGTGGGATGGTTTTGTTGTTCCTCGTCCATGTTAATTATTAATCTAACTGTTTAAAATGCATTCAAAGCAACTTTAGCATAACGTCAAAACAAATAATGGGTTTGACTACACTCTTTGACAATCATCAACGACACAATTATGTAGACACATTATGTCACCAAAAATAAGAATTAAAACAATTGTGTCAAATATCAAAGACATGGATAATAAATACAAAGGGCCACATGAATATATCCATGTTTAATATATTAGATTTTCAATTTCATTTGGTTGGTTGTTTTGCTTTTGTGGGATATGGTTTGTTTGAAAAGAACATACGAACTATAATGTAATGATCTTAGTTGAATTGAAACAGAACCAAGTTGAAGCAAACGGAAGTGGATTGTGAGTACTTGAAGAGATGTTGTGAGAATTTAACTGAAGACAATAGAAGGTTGCAGAAGGAGGTTCAAGAGCTTAGGGCATTGAAATCATCCCCACAAATGTACATGCACATGAACCCTCCCACAACTCTCACAATGTGCCCCTCTTGTGAGCGTGGTCACTCGTCTTCATCTCCTGCCACCGCTGCCGGCCACCCGGTAGTGGTGCCGCCGACTTCTCGCAAGCTGTTTGGGGCAAACATCCGGCGGCCGGTGGCAGTGAACACTTGGCCGTTTGATGGCTCAATTCCTCGGCCATAATTATGGTCGGGGCAATGTGATATTTACATGGGTGTCTAGACATTTTTAGTTACTAGACAAGTGGAATGGAAAGAAAAAGAACCAATTTGCTATGGAAACACTAATTTGTGGTTTTTTTGGACTGAGGGATATATGAGTTTGGACTTGGTGTTAACTCTTGACGTTCTATTTTGTGTATGGCATACGTTGTAGTGAAGTTGAAGGTTTTTGTGTAGGGTAGATACGTTAATGGTTTGAGTGGGGTAAGATTTCATATGGCAAATAGTAGAAGCATTTATTAGTTTAGACTTTAAAAAGAAGAGAAAGAGAATCCGAATCCGTGAAGTTCTCATCAAATTGAGATGCCACTTCCTAGGGAAAAGGTGGGGTGGTGGAAAGAGGGTTAAACGTGAAGGAATGATTGTGATTTTTTTTTTTTTTTTTCATTTTAGAGATTTTTTTGCTCATACCACACATAGCACAACAAATGTAAATAAAATATAAAATTTTCCCTTTACGTTCCATCAAGGAATAGCTATTTTTTACCTTTTAGAAAATAATTTTATTTGCCTTTTTTTTTGTTTTTCTAAATGAAGGGATTTTCTTGAAGGATTTTTTGCCAATGTTCATTAAGAAGAAGGATTTTTTTCTTAATGAATTTGTCCATCTAATAAAATAATTGAAATTTCAAGAGAAATTAAAATTAAACCACATGTTAGTTTCGAAATTATTTTGTTTAACGTGAGAATGCAAAGAAGTGTGTGTCTACGCACTGATATCAATGGTTATATCACGTGATTTAGAAAGTTTAAAGTTGTAAAAAAAAGGAAGCAAGAAAAAACACAGTAAAAAATGAATTGTGTCTATACTTTTGCTGTTTTTGAATCATTGGTTACATGAAGAGTTTGGTTTGGTTTGGTCTTGTTTGCTTTTTACACAGTAGATGAAGTGCTGATGCGTAGGGTAGGTCAAGATTTTACTGTAGCTATCTTCATGAGCTATAAAGAGGATCAGTGTCGTGGATCCAGAAATACAGAAACAAAAATTAAATAAGATGGAGAGAAGAAAGCTTGAAAAAGAAAAAAAAAGTTGGATAATTTTTAGATTGTTTAGTAAAAAATGTTTTTATTTCTTATTTGATCATATAATAAATGAAAAAAAAAAGAAAAAAAAAGGAGTGCTTGAAATGAAGTAAATAATATTAACTAAATAAATTTTTAAAAAAAATTAAGTTTATATATTTTCATGTAAAAAAAAAATTGTACGAAAAATGATAGACCAATTTATTTTTCTCATGGTTCATTTTTCCTTATTATCATGTTACGAATGTTACTTTTCTCTCTTTATTTTCTTTAAATTCCTTAAATAGAGTGGTCACTGTATATTTTCTCTCTAACGTAATCATGATAATTTCTTAAAGGATTTATTTTAAGTGATCCAACGATTAAGTAAAACAACAAAGAAAATAAAAAAGATGGCTCCTTTCCTTCTTTTCTAAATTATAAAATGGATGATGTATAACATAATAAAATATGATAGATACAAAATAATAACCTACATTATAAATGACATGTTTATATTGCATGAAAAAAAAAATCTTTTTTTTATTAAATATAGCATATAATAGAGTTTATATGTTGTATGCAATACTCAAACATTTTCTTATAACAAATAAATAATATTTATTTTTAAACAAACAATGATGTAAGAAAATTAATGAAAATATATATACATATAAAGCAAAAAGAATGATAGAGAAAAATCTTATAACAGAATTCCAAAAATCATGACACTTAAGTCCACGAGGGTAACAGTGTTCATGAAGTATGGAAAGGAACATAAAGAACAGCTCAAGGTAAATATTAAACTTGAAAAAAAAAAAAACTTTAAACTCTCTCCTACATTCACTTCAATACCAAACTTCTTATAAATAGTGGCACTATAACACCATATTATAGTCAATAATAACCACTTCAGTAAATTAAGGCAATTTGACTTTTTATTTCAAAAATAGATTTAAAAGTTCAAGTTAAAGAAAATATCTACAGAAAATAATACGATTAACATTATTTGTTTGTCATTTAACATCTTAAATTAGAACCAGATTTCAAATTATAGGAACACACTTATTAAATGACATATATTTCTTTTAGTTTACTACTCACAAATTTGAGTTTTGCTATGATTGTTTTCTAAGATGTGTTTGAACAATATTTTATAAGGATTTAAAAGAAAATGTATATTATTGAGAAGAAAAATGATTTTTTGACTACTAAATTTTAACAATTTTTTCTTATTACACGATGTGTCATTTTCTAAGTAATTTTTCAGTTTTTCATTTTCTCATTCTTAACATTCCAAAACCATTTAAAAGATGACACATCATGTTATAAGAAAAAATTATGAAAATTAAGTAATCAAAATATCATTATCTACTCATAATTTGCACGTCAACCTCACTGTTGAAGTATTTACATTTAAGACAGTTTTATGATCCGTGAGTTCCAAGGATGATGTTGTGACAGAGTTGTTCTTTGATGAGATTTTGGATGTGCATGCCATTATCATTTTGTTGCTACAGTTGGTGCCTGTAAAACATTACATTACTCTCGTATATACATGTGTGTTCTCATCACCTCATCACCTCAAAATCAGTGCTGCAACAGTCCTTGACCTAGTTATCAATTATTGTGACTGTGTCTGCAGTGGAATTGATGACTTTCAATGCCTTTTAACTACTATTTCTCATCAAAATTGGTGTATAGTAATGCTAGCTTGCTTATTCATGAGAGAACATGACTAGTATAGATATCATATCAATGGTTTTGTTGATCATGATGATGAAACTGGATTCCTTGCACTTCATTTTGAACTCAACCAGTACTGCAGGGAATATGGTAAACTGTTAATCAAATAGTATTGACATTCAAACTCAGAAATGAAGATTTTCTTGGTGTTTGTTGAATTGTGGTTGGCGTTGTGAGATGTAATTTTGCAATTGATTGATTCGTATTGTTGTTTTCATGTGCATGTGTTTATGTAAATCTTTCACACTTGTATGTTTTTAGAACCATCTTTGTTATATCGTTAGTTGAGCTTAATGTGATCTTGTACATAATGAATTATACTAAACTATTTTGTTTTTCTTGTTTCAGTTTTGACTCCTTTGTTTGATAGGTGATAGTATAGTTTGAATTTGTTGCATTTACGGTTTTAAACAGAATGTGTGAAGTATGTTATGTTATACAGTAATTTTGAGAATTTGTGTTTGTGTAATTGTTAAAGTAGGATATTGAAGAAACAAAATGTTTGATGATTTAAAATTATCAAAATTTACGCTTAAAATTTTCGAACTAAAGGATTTAACATTTAAAATATAGTTTGAAATTTTGAAATTGGGATTGAGATTTTAAGTGGGATTTAATATTTTGATGTAGGGAATAAAATATAAAAAAGTAGGTTTTGTTAAACATCATATCATATGGGTATAATATTTACATCTTTGATTGCTAATATGAAAATTTCCTTGTAAATACATCTTTATAACGATTTTTTAAGTTGTGAAATCTCTCATAAACAACTCAAGAGATGTGACTTCACTTAAACTTTTAATAACAAAAAATCGAAGCTCTACAGATTTTAGAATAGTGTATTTGGGCCGGGCTGTTGGGCTTGTGATGGCCCAACCCATTTTAAAGCATACGATGGCTAAAGGTCAAACACAGAAGAAAAGGGTAACCATGTCATTAAAAGCAAACGGTCATGATTGACAGTGACACCTGTTGAATTGTGACCCACTGTGTTGGGCAATTACAATTACCATAATGTTTTTTTTTACCATAATGTTTTTTTATTTTCTCTGTTAGTGCCAGATGCACTTTTCCTTGTTATCAAAGTCTTCCTTTCTTCATTTCTTCATCTCACACACTCAACAAACAATCAAACAAACACATTCACACCACAGAGCAAAGGGGCACTCACTCTACTCTCCCATCAATGGCGGATTCAACTCCTTACACCAAACCCCATTTCCCACTTTCACGGATCCAACCAAAACCCAACAACCAAGGTAAGTCCTGCTCCGGTTTCATCGTCAAAGCTCTCTTCTTGGCACTGTTTATCATTGTTCTTCCACTTTTTCCCTCTCAAGCCCCTGACTTTGTGAGCCAAACCATACTCAACAAGTTCTGGGAGCTTCTCCACCTTCTCTTCATTGGCATTGCTGTCACTTATGGTTTGTTTAGTAGAAGAAATTCAGAACTTGACACACACTTAGAAATAGAAACTACTCTTTCTAGTGCCGACGATAATGCCGTTGCACCTAGTTATGTGTCCAAAGTGTTTCCTGTTTCCACTATTTTTGATGATGCGTATGAAAATGAAAATGCTATTGAAAATCCATGTGGGATTGGGGAGAATAGGATGAAGATGATGATGCATTGTTGGAATCCTCAGTACTTTGATGCGGGGGCAGGGGTTGTAAGCTCCAATGGGGGTGGTACTGTTGGTGTTTTTGATGAACAGTACAAAACCCATTTGCCAATTTCTGAACCTAGTTTTGGTTATTCTTCTGTTGGATGTGATGGGAACGGAACCAATGTAGTTCAAGCTTGGAATTCTGAGTACTATCATAGTGAGCCAGTGGTGGTTGTGGCTCAACCAAACTACAACACTGGTGAGTGTGGTGAGGTTGTTGATTATAAACCTCTAGGGCTACCGATTCGCAGTTTAAGATCGGTTGCAAGAGATGTAGATAGTCCTAAATATGCCAATGAAAGTGACTCCAGTTCAGGTTCAAGGGGTTCTTCCAGGGCCTCAGATAAGAGCCGAGATAAGGAATTTAGGGATCTGGGACCTTCCAATTTGGAGACACAATTTAGTGATGCCGGTGGTGGTGGTGGTGGATCAACTTCCCCAATTCCATGGCGTTCAAGGAATAGAAAGATGGATAGAGAGAAAATATATGGCAATGATACAGGTCATGCACATTTTAGGCCTCTTTCGGTTGATGAAACTAAATTTGAAACACCATTTTTCCCTTCCCACAATATGTATTCTTCCTTGGATTCGATTTCAAGAGATAATATAAACGCTCAAGAGGAAGAAGTGAAGCAACTGAGAGCTTCCTATGTGTCTGCCGCAGAAAAGAAGAATTTTCAACAAGAAGATGTAGGGCAATTGAACACTTCCTTTGTGTCTGTTTCAGAAATTATGAACTTCCTTGATGAAGATGTGGGTACAAGGAAGGCTTCCTATGATCCTATTTCTGAGAATACAAGTTTTCAGAAGATAGATTTGGGGAAGAAGATTTTCCATGGGTCTTCATCAAAAAATAGAAGGATGGGAATTAAAGGAAAATATGGTGCTGCTTCTTTTCCTTCACATTTCAGGCCAATGTCTGTTGATGAAACTCAATTTGACTCACTTGGTTCAAAATCTTTCGAGTCTGTGAGACCCTTTTCTTCCCACACAAGAATTTATTCTTCCTTGGATTCAATTTCATCAGACATGGACTTCCAAGAGGAAGATATGGGGCAGAAGACTTCCCGTATGCATGCTACAGAAAATATGAATTTTGAGGAGGAAGACATGGGACAAAAGAAGACCTCATACTTGCAAGCTTCAGAAAATGTGAATTTCCAAGCGGAAGATATGGAACAAAAGCAGACTTCCTACGTGCCTGCTTCAGAAAATATGAATTTCCAAGAGGTGGATTTGGGAAAGAAGAATTTCCAGATGTCTTCTAGAAATGACATGTTGGAATCTAAGGGAAAATATGTTGCTGATTCCCGTCCTTCACATTTAAGGTCAATGCCGGTTGATGAAACTCAACTTGAATTGCTCAGCTCACGGTCTTTCCAGTCTATGGGATCTTTCTCATCACAGTCAAGTTTATCTTCTTCCCTGGATTCTGTTTTATCAGAGAATATGAACTTGGAGAAGGAAGATTTAGGGGAAAAGAAGAGCTCACATGGATCTTCTTCTAGTTCACCATCACCTCTGCCTAGAAGGAATAGTGAAGCTTCATTGCAAGCATTTCAAGCACAAGGGTATGGTAATGGTTCCTCACTCCCAGATGACATAAAGAACAGTTTGAGTGATGACTTGAGAAGTTTAAATGAGATTGGAGGTGAGGATCCCCCAAGCAATAAAGAGTCGCGGATTCATGCTTTGCAATCGGACTCAGAAAAACCTGCAAGCCTAGTGAAAGCTCCATCAAGGGGAAAATCAGTTAGAACAAGAAGAACCAGTGGACTGATTTCAGGGACAATGAGAATAGGAGAAACATCTAGCAAGCAAAGTGATGAAAAGGTTGAGAAGAATGTTAACAATGTAGAGTCAGTATTGAAAAAGGATAAAATGAATAGTGGAGAACCATTGAAAGGAGCCAGTAAGAAAACTCTGGATTTTTATTGTCCTAAGCCTGAGATTAAATTTTCCAATCATAGAACAAGAGATAAGCTAGAAGAAACCAAGAGTTTGTCAAAGCAAGACTCAGATATCGAGCTTGAAAATACTCGGATGAGCTCTGATGAAAGTGGGGTGCCTGAATTTGTCAATGATTCAGATCTGGATTCTGAAGTAGATAAGAAAGCCAGTGAATTTATAGCTAAGTTCAAAGCTCAAATCAGGCTTCAGAAAATGGGATCTATTGATAGAGCAAAAGAGCAAAAGACCATTGGAAACAAGATGATTAGGTGATTTGTAAACTATTGTGATCCAATTATTTCTAACCCGATGAACATGGAGTTCATCAAAGATCTTAATAGTATCATGCATCATTCAGCTTCCTTCATTTTAGGAGATTTTATTTTCTTCTTATGTTTCTACATAACTGCTGAAGTTGAAATTCTGTTATTTTGTGGCAGCAGGTCTTCCACTTATTTATTTTCACATACAACAAAATATCTATGGATATTGCTTCTGGTGCCACTGTATCTTTCTCATGTTAAACTTCACCATTTGAATTTTTGTGTTAGTTACTCATATAGTGTGCTGTTTCTTTGGAGCAATGGCTTCATCTAACTGGTTGTCATTATTTGCAGCTTATGCTTTTAGGAGAGTTGATCTTTGACATGATATCATAGTTTACATTATCAAATGCATTTTCTGTACATCATTTGAAAATATAGAGATGGTCTTATGTGAGTCAATCTTAAGCATTCACTTAACATTTTAAACTTTAGGAGAGATATTTTAGTCTATTTGCTTGAAGACTAATAAAAATCATGTTGTAATTTAGAATAGGATAAAATTCCCTTATTTTGATCAAAATTTATCTTGGATCCTATATTTTAAAAAAATGACTTTGGTTTCTGTTTTTCTATAATTGATGATTTTTATCCCTTTATGGACCTTTGGATAATAGGGTGAGGAATGAAATTCACCAGTTATTTCAAACGCAAATATGAAAATAGTTGTTTGTAAAGCAAATTTTTACCCTTTAGAATATTTACTTAACATGGATATAGATTTGTATTTTCACTGTAGAAGAAAGATGGAGATGACAAACATTATATGCATGGCTTATATGAAATACAAAAATGTCAGCAGCATATATAGATACAGATGTTCTTATATTTAAGAGTTAGCCTCTGGAATACATTAGTATTTACAAGCAGTTTTGATTTTGTTTTAGTTTGTTTTAAACTGATGGATTAGACAAATAACCATGTGACTTGAATAAGGTTTATCTGTCATCATGGAATAAAGATGAAGATGGGGCAAAGGTAGAAGACCCCTCTTTTCCATTTATGCCAAACAGGCACTTAGAAGATTAGCATATTGTGATGTTGCTGAGTGGAAAAGCTAAGATTCGCCATTACTTATTTATAAAAAGGGAATAATGCATGTTAGTCTCCTAATAACATAAATTGTTAAAGTCTTAACATTATAGAACTAACATACCTTTAAATTTGATGTACCATTTTATTGATATTTCAATTATGAAATAAAAGTAATGCAAAAATGATGTTGGAATTTGTTTAATTTATATGCCCGAATTATTTTTTTTTCGAGTTTTATTGGCAAGCTTTTAATTATAGATTATTATAATTTAAAATATGTTGAATGTAAATGCATTTTTTATAAAATATTATAGCTAAAAATTAAAAGCACTGCTCGACAAAATTTAATCTACCTATATTTCTTCTATAATAGTTCATGAAACGATTTTTTAATTTTTCTAAACCTAAAAACAAACAGAAAATAAAGTTCTCTTAAAATAAATAAAATGGTTTAATAAAAATAGTTTGATACTAGTTTTCAAATCAATAAAATGTCTACGTTAACAAAAGTTCTTTATTCTGTCATACAGGGATAACTAAATTATTTTATGTTAACTAAGATCTGATTTTTAATTGTGTATAGAAAACACAGGTAAGAAGACAACTAAGTTTAGTTTTACACAACACCTTCAGATGTCAGCCGAAAAGAGCTTTAGTACACACAAAATAATATGAAACAGAATTAATACAAATTAATTTTTGTAATGGTATTCTTTTTTGAAAAAGTATAAAATGACAAGGCTAAACATGTCTAAAAGTGATAACTTGACGTACTATTTAGTTTTGTACCTCCATAATTTTCTCTTGAAAAAAGACTACATTATTCTTGTCTAAAACTTTTTTTAGAAGGGAGAAACATGAAACCTCGGAGATTAAAATGTAATCAAGCCTCACAATAAGACATGATAAAATGATTATATATATATATATATATATATATATATATATATATATATATATATATATATATATAT
>Ga0099822_1003130_pt1 | contig 21091 bp, 11 predicted proteins | sample CowpeawhiteBW_FD_76839 | JGI IMG/M metagenome (GOLD analysis project Ga0099822, IMG submission 76839) | Root nodule microbial communities of legume samples collected from California USA - Cow pea white BW | ecosystem: Host-associated > Plants > Roots > Nodule | place: USA: California | collected...
AAAAAATATATATATATATATATATATATATATATATATATATATATGGTTACTTAATTAATTAATATTTTAATAATTTAAATAGGGAGGGAGATGTGGCGGGGATGGGTATTATGGCGGGGATATATACATCCCCATACTCATCCTCATACCCAATTGAAAAAGTCAGGGATTCTCCATACCCATACTCATACCCAGTCAATGCGGGGATTCCCCGTCAAAACAGGGACGGGTTCGGGCAATACCCACGGGGGCATGTTTATTTATCATCTCTGATTATGAATTTAGAAATTATGCCAATGAAAAGGGCCACCCATATGAATGCATGGTAGACATTATGGAATGTGAAATGTGAAAGCAAGGTGTTATAAATGTGAAAAGATATGTACAAAGTATCATATATGAATGAAGACAAAATATGTAATGCATGTTTGTGCCTCAAGAGTCACTTATTCACCTAATGTTGATGTAAATGTGACACACTTTAAGAATGTCTTGCATGACATGCAATTAACTGATGCAATGAGATGCTTGTGAGACCCGTGAAAATTAATTAATTAAATAAATAAATAATTAATAAATGCGGGTAGTGGGAGCCTTTATGGCATTAATTTCTTACTAATATGACGTGAAATAGTACTAGCTCAAATGGTTGAGAGTACTTAATTGTGTGAGAGGACTTGGGTTCAAGTCCTATGTATGCCAATTGTGTGTAAAGGGCAAGGAAAACCCTAGCCGTCAGAGGACAACTAGGAGCGACTGAGGGCGACCCGCCAGGTGGCGCAAACTGCAGCGCCGCCAGGCGGCTTGACAGTATAGTGTATTGAGTTGATTTTGTCTGGGTTTCGTTTGTAGATGAATGTGGCATGTTAGGGACTAAAGAAGGTTAAAGAAAGCGTAAGTGTAAAGAGTGTTATAAGGTAGGGGATGATTTTAAATGTTTTGTTGTAGGTGGTAAGCTATATTTCAGACTCTATGTTAATTGGGTAATAAGAGTGAGATTGATTTATATGAAATGGTATGGTTGGTGTATTCTCCCCTAAGATGTGGTCATTATGGTGGTGGTCTTGTTATTAAAGTACATATGTAATATTGACTAAGTTATGGTGGTATGAGTTCATATAAATATTAGATTGTAGGACTATAAGATATGGAGTATATTGAGTGCATATGGCATGTTTAAAGTAGTAAATGAAGGAGAGTATGTGGACATGATAATAAGTGGTTTAGCGGTTTGACTAAATGTGTGCATTGTAATCTGGTTAGAGAACTATGACTGGAAAATTATACTTGAATTATAATTTTTGTGTGTTGTGTGAATGAGGTCCTTTAGGACCTGTTCTGAGTGCCAAAAACCTGTAGCACTTGCGCTACTGGTATGGCGCCTGACGGGGTGGGCGAGCCACTAGGCGATAGCTACCTAAATCAGTGGCAGTGGCCACTGCACACGTGTGGCGCCTGGCAGAAGTGTTGGTTTTGCTAGGCGGAAGAGGTGCGGCAGAAGCTCTGGAAGGCGCTTGGCACTTAGCGGTGTGAGATGCCCACCATGCGGTCTGGAACCAAGTTCCGCCTAGCGACGCGAGAGGCACGCTAGGCGATTTTGGGTGCAAAGTTGGCTAGTTGGGAGGGTTTCTACGCAGCTTTGGATGAGGGTCATGATAAGATGCTTTGGCTAGGGGTCTAGTTACGAGTGTAACTTGTATTGGGGCAACACATGGCCACTCTAGGCTGTAGCCTGATGGTTTAGGAGGTCCAGTGGAGTGTGCGAGATCGTGACTCATACGATGGGGTTTCAGATGATTGCCCTCTTTAGTGCATCTGATAGAGTTTTGGTAGTCTGGGAACAACTACGGACTTATGTTCATTTTGGGGAACTCCACTTGGTGTCGCGGTGAGAGGTTGTGGCAAAGTTATTCCCGCGTGTGGACTATCAGGTGGTGGCCTATAGTAGGAGGGGCGAGTAGACACTCGTGCAGAAAAGATCAATCATTGACCTCACCCAAAGGGTATAGAAATAATAGACATCTAAATTAAGGGTTGAAAGCTGAGGAACTAAGAAAATGGGAAAATGCTAACCTGTGTTAGAGTTTTAAGATGCTTTAATTTAGTTATGTTGTGTTTATTTGTTTTATTTGAGGTCACCCTAATTGTGTATGTTTGGCGATGATCATGTAACTTGTTACATGGGAGCAGAGGTTGATGCAGGTGAGCGTGAGGATGCGTAGAGACGGAGAGGGGAGCAACTATGGGACTATTTACTAGTTTTAATATGAACTATTTTGAAATGATTTGAGAAACAATTATTTTTGTAATTATTGAACGTCGTGGTTTATTTATTATTGGCACGTTGAATTTGGATTTTAAATTTTCCCGCATTTCTGGGAAAGTAATTGAATTACAAATGAGGTTTTATCATCATTTTATTTTCTATTTATTTTAAAATAGTAATTTCCAGCTAGGACGTTACAATGCTCATGTCAAGAGGTAATTATTTACGTGATATGTTACTAAAATTGATATACACTGAAAAAACATGCATGAAATAAAATTATTTGATGTAATGAGGTTTTTGTCTACACCTCAAGGTGTATTTATTCACATTATGTGATAGTAAAATGGTCATGCACTCAATAAAAACATGAATGATATGAAATGTAAATGACATGCCTAAGTTAAATGGAAAATGCAATGGATGCTTGCACCTCAAAAGGTGTTTATTCCTACAATATATTAATACAAGTATGATGAACTTTGAAAATTAAATATACGATATCATGAATGTGAAGGTATAAAACATGCTCCCATTGTGTCCTACAAAGGTGTAGATAAAACTTATTTTCTAAATCCATGGGTAGCTCTAAATAATCTCACAAGCTTCTAGAGCTGAAGTCAACCTCAAGGCATAATCCACAACGATAGGTGAGCTAACAGATGTGACATGTCAAGAGGAAGCAAACTCTAGATGAAGTTTTCACAATAGCCAAGTAGATATGAGATCTAACATGACAATCAGTGGACCTCCACCCCTATGGCTCACTCAGACCCGGGTATAGAGCCACAATATCACGACAACAAAACTAGCCTAAAAAGTGTAGTGTGTGAAGGGAGCAACCTAAAACTACCTAAACCCACACCTACAAAATAGCTAGAAAAATTCCCAAGCAGATATAGACAGATATAACAATTTTTGTCTACCCTAGGGTTCAATAATTTCACAATATAATAAATCACAACAGTAAAGGAGATATAAATCACATCAAGACAAATGAGGATAAATGTACATAAAGGAGAACAAAATTTTGCACACTTAATTAATTAGGATTGACTCTCTAAAAAATTCCCCATTGCAATTGCCATCTGTCGCAATCGGGGTCGCGCCAAGACGACAAAAATAATTTTAAAATAACAGAGGAGTCGCAACCATAGTTTATTAAGGAAAACTATAAAAAACCCTTAAAGATTTTAGTCTTTGAATCTAAGTGTAGGTTCGAGAGTCAGTTACGTGTGGGGAAGGTATTAGCACCCCACAACGTCCATCCAAGTGTGCAAAATTAATGCAATTTTTAAAATATTAAGTTTCCCACAAAAATCAATCAAACAAACAAATACAAAATATTATAAAAAGTATTATATATTTTTAGTCGATCCAGATAAGGATTAACCTTGCTCCTATGTATCTTCGTTCGTAATGGAGAATCAGGGTTACATAATTCCTTAAAAACTATTTTGAAAAAGATCTTAAAAACATTTTAAATCTTTTTGAGGTGAACCCGATAAGGACTTGGCCTCGCTTCTATGTATTTCCATTTAGAACGGAAAATTAAGGATCACGTAGTTCTAATAAAAGACTATGGAAAATGATTTTGAAAATATTTTAATTTTTTTAAGGTGAACCCGACAAGGACTTGGCCTTGCTCATACATATTTTCATTTAGAATGGAAAATCAAGGATCACGTAGTTCTAAATGAAAAAAATTATTGTAAAAAGATGTGATATTTGGAAATTGAACTTGACAAGGATTGACCTTGCTCCTATGTATCTCCAATCGGAATGGAGAATCAAGGATCATGTAGTTCTAGAATAAAAAACTCTTTGAAAAAAATGTAAGGGTTTGTAAACTTGAATAATTTAGAGAGGTTTTGTATATTGTAAGAAGTAATTATCAAGCAACTCTGAGACTTAACATAGTCATTAATGCTATGAAAATAAGATTATCAAGCAAATCCATGACTCGACGTGATAATTAAAAAGTACATATTAAAAAAGATTATCAAGCGAGTCAAGACTTAACACGATAATTACAGTTATATAAAGAATGATTATTAAACGAGTCTGAGATTCGACATGGTAATTAAAGTTATAATAAGAGTGATTATCAAACGAGTTCGGGACTCGACATGATAATTAAAATTATGAAAATTAATGATTACCAATTGAGTTTGAGACTCGACATGATAATCAAAGTTATGAAAAACAATGTATATCAAACGAGTATGACACTCGACATGATAACCAATGTTATGAAAAATAATGATTATCAAGTGAGTTTGAGACGCGACATGATAACTAATGTTATGAGACTTGAGATGATAATGAATGTCATGAAAAAAATAATGATTATCAAGTGAGACTCAAACTCGACATGATATTTAATATTATGAAAAATAATGATTATCAAGCTAGTATGAGACCAGACATTATAATTAATGTTATGAAAAATATTGATTATCAAGCGAGTCAGAGACTCGAGATGATAATTAATATTATGAAAAATAATTATTATCAAATGAGTTTAAGACTCGATATGATAATTAGTGTTATGAAAATAATGATTATCAAACGAGTCCAGGATTCGACATGATAATTAAAGTTATTAAAAGTAATGATTATCGAACGAGTTCGGGACTCCACATGATAATTAATGTTATGAAAAATAATGATTATCAAGTGAGTCTGAGACTCGACACGATAACTGGTGTTATGAGAAATAATGATTATCAAGCGAGTCTGGCGGCCTAGAACTGGATTTTTCCTAGCGACTTTGAAGCAGTGCCAGGTGATAATTCAGGGGCCGCACACTTGTTTACTTTGGATGTGCGCGGTTTACAAGGCTTTAGTGATACCTTAAAGATCGGCTTGCTGAAGTGTTCCTTAAGTTGTGGCTCAGAATGTATCTCTTAAGTTGTGGCTCGAGATAGGGGTTAAACACGTGGCATTCCTTGAGTTGTGGCTCAGAATGACATCCCTTGAGTTGTGGCTCGGGATGACGGATGAACACGAGGAATCCTTGAGTTGTGGCTCGAATTGGCATGTGTTGCCGGTGTGAGTGTGCGAGTTGTGGCTCGTACTGATGGGTCCAAAAAGATTGCCCTCTTCGGTAGTTAGTCGACGAGTTTGGTAGTCTTGGGACATTACAACTATGTTAGTATTGGGAACTCCACCTGGCATTATGGAGTGTGGTCCATAGCAGGTTTTTCGCATGTGTTCTACAAGTTGTGGCTTGTGGGTGTGCCAGTAAGAGTATCTTGAGGTATTCATCTAAAGACGTAGTGCATGGATGATGTGGTGGTGGCCATGTTGTATGGAATCAAAGGATAAGAGTTCCTTTTGATGTGTGTGCATATATTTGAACTGTATGTATATATATATGTTTATACTATTAGCTGGCCCAATTTGTTTATGATTGGCGATGATCGTGTAATTCGTTACACGGGAGAAGATGATGTTGCAGGTTGATCTGTGATAATCTATTTGCAAGGAATATTGCAACAAACTTCAGTTCCGATTCAATTATTCAAGATTTTAAGTCATTGAAAGAACATTGAGAAACACTATAACTAAAGGTAACTTTTGCTTTTTTTAATATATGATTGTTGATATTAAACTTTATGTTACATTTTCATATATATATATATATATATATTATATTTTTTTTATTCTATTATCATATATGATTGTTTTGAACAGAGAAAATAATGTGAGAAAATATTTTTTTAATATAAAAAATATAATTTACATATAAAAAATATAATTTGATTCCTAAAATTTTAGTCCAAGTTCCGTCCGTGCAACTGTATAATATGCAATAGATGACATAACCATTAGACATTGTATTTTAACTATTAAACGTTGTGTTTCAACTATAACTATTAGTGAAGGTCAATTTCGAAAAGTTTTTCAATCAAATTTCAGTCTTGGTTAACAACCCATTTTCTTAAACAATATGATTTAAAAATATCATAAAGAAATAAGGGTATTACATTTACTCAAAATTGGAACAAAAAAGTTACCTATGTATTATTTAATTTGTTCATTTACTTTAAAAAAAATAATTTTAAAACTAATATAATGAGTTTTCTACTTTAAAACATAAAAAGTTATACGAAACTTTTTGGAAGATAAGAAAATAAAACTGTAAAAAGTAAAGTATAAGTAGAGTTTAGCCACTGATTTAATGTTACAACAATATCTCCGATGGAGCCTAACTGCACACACATGCAAGTCCAACAACGTTTGTTAAAAATGAGATCCTCGGAAAAACATATATATGTGATAGGATCTTTGCTCTTGGTCAGAGTTGGTCACATCGATCTCTTGTAGCTGTAGCTAGCTAGATTCATGGTTTTTTGTGTACAGATTCACTTGAACTGGCTTCATTAAATAAAGCCAAAACATACGGATGCACCAATCTAACCAGGAACCAGTTTCGGAGAAAATAATGCCACTTGCGTGCTGGCATGGCGATTGATGACAGGGCGTGCATATACGGCAACTATCCGAGAAAACGTCAAAGAGATGATAATGGCAGTTACAATAATAATATACATTCAATCTTTTTTTAAAATTCTTGAACATATTTGTAATTAGCTTTAATTGGTAGATATTGTTTATAAATAATTGGTATAAAATTGGTGATACTTTTTCTTTCCTACTAATGTATTGCTTTTTGAATATATATTTTTAAAATATTTGTTAACTGGTTTTAAGATTTCTGTATTGCGTGTGATAGGTCTTTTTATAATTTTTTTTTTCAAAGTGTATTAATGTTTGATTCAAATCTTTCTTTTTTTAGAATTAACTTGTTCTTTCATTTAAGATTTACTAGTGTAGAAATGGTTTTCTAAAAAAACGTCGCCTATTTAAATCAGTAACAATTTTGAAATGATTCATAAATATTAGTCGATGATTTTAACTGAATTGTCCTCCTTCGTTTCGTTTAGCGCCGTTGTGACCACCATCGGTGCTTCCTCCATTTCGTTTCGTGGTGCCCTGACCCTCTTGGATTCCTCCACCATTTCGTTTTGGCTTCCCCATCCATCTGTGAACCATTCTCCCTGGTTTCTTTCCTTTCCTCTCATTTTTAAATTTGTTATAAAATTTGTATGATAATATTTGTATATTGTTTAAATTATTTTTTATTTGGATCGTAATAATTTTATGGTTCGAAATTGTTGTTTATTATAATATTGAAATTAAATTGTTTTGCATAGAGTGAATCTTAGTTTTCAATTTGAAATTCAACACAAAAATTATGTACGGCTTCCATCTTGAATAAAATTGTATATTTCTTGTAGTTAAAATAAGAGGTCGTAGTACTAATAATTAATGTATGGATTCTTGAATCGAGTGGCTGGACAGATTAAGAAGATTAAACCATTTTTAACAGTTTATTGTGCATATATATTTTAATCATCGTTTTTTATAATTCATAAAATTTTGTTAACTGTATTTTGTATTAATCTTCGAGAGAATATTTGATTGTGGTTGATTACCACTTTCATTTAGTGTAACTTGAAGAACAATGTAAAATGGTGGCAAAATTTTGTGAAATTTAATAAATATTGTTTAAAATTTATATGTGCCATTGAATTAGAAAAGTGAATTAACTCATCACACATTATTGTTGAGTATGAGAGAGGAGTAGAAGAATTTATACAATTTGTGCAATTTAATGTTGGCAAAATTGACTATAACAATTAAATAAAATTTAGAAGTCATTACATTAACTGTTTGAATAGGAGAAGGTATTATGCAATTGAAATTATGGAACACCTTCTCTATGATAGTTTCCTCTGAAATTATACAACTTGCATATGGCAGAATGAATTAATAGACTTGCCAAGTGTCTTCCAAGATGAAAATTTTTTCGATTTCACCATCGAATAGCAATTTGAGGAAGACCAAGTAAAGGATATGCACATATGGAAACGAATGTCAAACAATAAAACAATCTCATTTGTTTAAAGCATAGAACTATTATAATAGTTAAAAAAAAAAGTGGATAGTCACTTTTATTGACACCTATTATACATATATGATGAATTTGTTGGACTTTGAAAAAGTCAAGTCATACTTCCTATAAGTGTTTAAAGAAGCTTTTTGATGATGATATTTAAAAGAAGATGTTGTTGAAAATTTATTGATTGTTATAACTTTCATTGCATGTGTTTGAGTTCTGGATACAAGGTAAATTATAAGTGTTTTAGTTTATTTTTAAAGACTTGATGTTTTGTATCACTATGAATTTTGACATCTCAGTTAGGGTGATACCTTAGAGTTTATCAATATCATCACATGAAACATATTAAAATGAAACAAGAAAAAATAAACATGGGAGGATCAAACCAAATCCATGCTCAAAAGATTCATAGCAAACTCCCTACCAAAAAAACTATATAACCCGAAACATAGAGAGTTCATACCTATTAAAAAAAACAAATTAGACTAATAAAAGATTAAAGGAAACTAAACCACTTGAACCCAAGCCTCTTATCAATCAACACATTAGCAAGTTTATTAGCAAATTGATTCCCTTCACGAAAGATGTGTTAGATCTTGAATTCTAAAGTCTCACAAGTCTTTGTATATTTTCTCCATCTACCTCTAATAGACCAAGGAACAATCAAAGGATAAGAAAATATTGGCACAATAAAAAAGAATCACACTCAAGCCAAGCATATGCCTATATCCAACATCCTAAGAAAGCTCCATGGCTAGAATAGCTCCCACAATTTCTAAACTCCTAGAAAAGTAGTGTAGTTGCCAATGTACTCACCTTCGACTACCTATAAAATTACCACCACAAGATGCATAGCCAAAAGAATCTCTAGCAGCCATTAGTGTTGACTTTAATCTAACCAATCTTGATATTTAAGAAGACCTCCATCATTTCAAGAAATCATGTTTTTGAAGATACCGATGAAGATTCAAATGCTTAGTGTTTATCTTTCTCGGATTTTTTCTGAGGATTTCACACAAGGTACTTATTATAACTCTTTAATATAACATGTAACCTATGGTAATTACTCAAAATGATTTATGAAAGCTAAAATTAAGTGTGAAACGAAATTAAGCATTTTTAATCAATTACATAATCGATTAATTTGTTCATTAGAGGTTTTAAGAACATAATAATCAATTATTCAGGAAAATAATAGATTAAAATAAAGTGCTCTTTTAGGTTTTAATTTTCTTAGTAAAATAATGAATTCAAATCTTTTATAGAATTGATTAATCATGTTTTCATAACTAATGAGGAGTGTGTAACAATCAATTACAAGAGAGACGTTGCAAAATATTTTCAAAAAATATTAAGTTAATCTATTAACAACTAATATAATCGATTGTATACATTTGTACTGTTTTTAATTTACGTTTCTAAAACTCTATAAATAGATAATCATCAATCTCAATCTTTGCAATAACTTTTTCAATAATTTAGAGAGAATAACACTCATATTATATCAAAATTCAACCAATAAGAACTCTGTAAGCTTTCAAGATCATTCAAAGCTTGTGTTGTGTGAAAGAGTAATAATTGTGCTTTGTTGATGTATCAAAAATTCAGTAATTTTTTTATTTTATTTTACAAATAGATTAATTGTTGAAAACTCAATTATATGTTTATTGCAAGATAATCCACCATTTAATGACTTAATCAATTATTATGTGTATAAACATTTGCTAGAGGGTACATGTCTTCTCCTTAAAGCATTCCTAAGTTCATTCTAATACCTCACTCGGGATCATTATGTATCCTTCTATCTCTCTTTAGGGAAATCCACTAATACATTGCATGCCTTTAAAAAACGGAGGTTGACATTATCACCCTTCTCTTTTCATCCACTTGATGGCACTTAAAAGGGTGTTCCACCTTCACTTCCAAATCTAAGTACTCTTCCCAATTATCTTTTCCATAGGGGAAGATCTACCTCTGGTTCCTTTTGCCAATGGGACCTGCCTCCAAAAAGTATATCAATTTTTTTTTCAAGAACGAAATCTTATTGAAAGTGTCTAGAACACCCTTTGGAGCCATATCACTTCCTGGAAAGGATGAAATAGGATGAATTGAGATGGTATTTCTTAAGCACATAATTATCTTGAATAAATTCATTATTTCTTACTTTTTCCATCACTTGGGCTGCCTCACCACAACATCAGGCAAAGCTAACTTGAGTCAACCTAAGCCAAGATAGATTTAAACATACTTGGGCCTATGCCGACTTAGCTTCGCCTAGGCTTGGAACAACTCAACTTGACATGGGTTTAAGTTGACTCAGCTTCAACTTGGATTGGGCCAACTTAACTCAAACTTGGGCCCGTGATGACTCACCTCGACCTTTCAGCACGAGCCAACTGGACTCCACCTTTCAGCCCAAGGCAACTCGGCTTGACACTTCGGTTGAAACTGTCTCGACTCAACCTTTGGCCCGAGCCGACTCGGCTCGACCTCCGGCCTGAGCCGACTAGGCTCAAACTTTGACCCATATCAACTTGGTTTGACCTCAAACCTAGCTGACTTGGTAATTTTCATCTGAAATATCTAATGAGTTATCTAACAAAACATGTTAGGAACCTTTTAACTTTCATAAAATATAAGGTGACTATTAGGGGTAGGAAACAAAATCCAAATTATAAAATCCAGTCCATATTAATCTAAATCCATATTGCTTTAAGTCTATTTAAATGGATTTATCCTAGATCCAAATCCATATTTTTGGATTTTAAGTCCAATCTACTTAATCATATTTAGATCGAATTTAAATTTAATCATTTTTTGGATTTTAAAAATCCAACATCAAAGTTTGTCTAGGTCGAGTTAAGGAGGCAAAAGGACTGGATTGAGCCAAGTTAGTCGAGGTCCAAGGTCAAGTAGCATTAGCATGGGTCAAAGGTTGCACTGAGCCACTATAGAAAAAGGTTGAGCAAAATTGGCCTTGGTAGAGTCAAGTAAGCTTTAGTTGAAGGTTGAACTGAGTCAACCCGAGTCAAAGGGTCGATTTCAACTGAATCGAAGAATCGAGCTGAGTTGAGCTGAGTCAATCTATGTCAAAGGTCGAGATGAGCCAGTTCATGCTAAAGGTTTAGACGAGTTAGTGCAGGTTGATGGTTGAGATGTGTTTGTGTTTGTGTTTTCCAAATGTCGAGGTAAGTGGCCCAGGTCTAAGGTCAAGGCGGGTCGACCTAGGTTGAAGGGTGGAGTCGAGTCATCACAATCCTAAGGTTGAGTTGAGTCGTCTTAGGCAAAAGAATCAAGTTGAGATAGTCAAGGCCAAAGGTTGAAACTTGTTGACCGAAGTTGAAGAGTTGAGATAAGTCGTACCAAGTTGAAAGTTAAAACCATGTTGCTCTTGGCTGGAAAGTTGAGCCAGATCGGCCCTGGCCAAAGGCCAAGATGTGTTTGCCTATGCTAGGCTGAAGAATTAAGTTGAGTCAGCCTGAGCTAAAGAATGAAGTTGACTCAGCTAGGACCAAAGGTTGAACTAAGTTGGTTGAAGCTGAAGGCCAACCTTAGTTGACCCTAAAGGAAATTCAAACTAAGTTGGCCTCGGTAGAACAATCCAGACGAGTGGATGAAGGTCAAGTTAGCCAATAGTGTCAAAATGAGTTTCAACCCATGAGCCAACCCAGCTCACCACGGGTTCAAGTCGGGTTGGGTTGAGAAAAAAATCAAGTTTTTCAAAAGGGGTTTGAACTCAACCTGACCCTCTTAACCCACGGGTTAAACGGGTTCAAGTCGGGTTGAGGGTGGGTTGACCCACTTAAACCACCAACATTTTTTTACAATTTTTTTTTATTTTTTTAATAATTATTTACTACCCTTAATTATATAGGTTCACAATGTCATATTTTAAACGATAGAATGTTGCTCAATAATATTTGAATAGTTTGAATGTTTCATTAATTTTATTGTCAAGTTATATACATTGATACTTTAATCTTTAATTATAATCTTTATAGTAAATTACTCAAGCAACTGTTTTATAATTATTTTTTTCTAAATTAGCATGACAAAAATGTGTAGTTTTTTTTATTTATATTTTGTTGAATAACATGACAAAAAATGTGTAATATTAGCCATATTTTTTTAGACTTTGTGGACACTTTCTTGGAAACAATTCATCATATATTGGTGGTGAGCATGATGAAGACATTAGTTATGGATTTTACTGTTATTGTCATGTCATGGGTTGCTTAAAAAGTTATTTAAATATTTGAATACTTAAAAATAAATACATAAATAATTTTTTATATGGGTCGCACCAACTCGTGATGGGTTAAGCCGAGTTGAAAAATTTCTGGCTCACCATAAGGTGAGTTGGGTTGGGTTCACTTATTTTCAACCCGACTCGTGGTGAACCAATCCATATGAGCCGGGTTGGCTCACTTTGACATGTCTAGAACTTTTCAACAATAGTTTATCTAATACAACTTGACTAGTTGGTGAAGAACTAGATGTAGTTTGTTTTATTAGATAAACTAGTATAAAAGTAGTGAATGTTGATAAAAAAAGAAGTATAAAAATAGTAAGTAATCTTTCCTCGCTTAATGTTATATTGCATGCTATTATATCTATGTTATCTAAAGAAGGAAAGAATTTGTAAAAAATCATCTGTTATATATAATTTTTTAAGTTGATGTAATTTCTAAAAGAAATTGATAGTATATATAATCCAATTTTCCTTCCTTTATATTGCTTTTATTCTCATAAGTCTAATTTGCGATATTTTAGTCTCGTAATTTTGCTTTCACCTTTTATCGAATAAATAGATTTTAAAATGCTTTTAATATTGAAAATATTCATTTCATAATGTAAGTCTCTTTTATTTTCTGTCCTAAAACGTTGGGTCTGGCCTTAACTGTTGGGCCTAAGGCCAGCCTATAGGGTACCCCAAGACCCCTTACAACCACTTATTCCTTTCCTTCTGTTCACTTTGCAAAAACAGCTCCTTCCCTCACTCTTTTTTTTTCTCCAACAGAGCTCTGCTAGGGTTTGGCCCTGTTCTTCGTCAAGCTAGATAAACTCCATTTTATTCCACGTAAGTTGGTCCTCAACCCATACCTTCCCATCTCTAGCTTTATTTTTGTGATTCCAACTAGGGTTCATCTTGGTAACCTCGTTTTCAATCTATGTCAGTATTTCCAGCTCACAAATCTGCTCCTAAGCTGTAGTGCTCATCTGTTGGGTGACTGTGTCTTTCGATAGCCTCTATTTAGGTAAGGAAAGTTAGGTTTTTCATGCGTTTATAAATAAAATGCTTGGTTTGTTTCTGTTTGATGCTCTAGATGATTTTGATGTGCTTTTGATGGTGTGAAATAATCTGTGTACTGTTCTAGCTGGATTTCTAGCTTTGCACGCATAAGAGCAGGTGGGTTCTATTGAACTCGCACAGGCAAGCTATTGGTCGCTCAAAACGAAAAGCTCTCGCTTAAGCGAGGAGCTCTCGCCTGAGCGAGAAAAATTGCAACCCATCCCCTTCTTTGTTTCGAGGATTCACCTAGGCGAAGGCCTCTCGCTTGAGTGAGATGGGCTAGCTTGAGCGAAACCTTGACGTGCCCGTTGGTAGCTTGAGCGAGGGGTTCCTCTCGCCTGAGCGAGAGCTCTTTAGCCTAAGCGAGATTAACAAAGTTGGTTGGATACTTGCATGTTTCTAATGGTTGGATGGTTTGTTGCTTTAAAAAAGTTAAGTATGATGCCTTATATATTCTATATGATGTAATGGGACTGGAAATTGATGAGCTTGGTATGAATAAGTGCATGAATCATGATTGGTTGAATATTGGCATGAGATTGTTATGCTTGATAAATCTATGGTTGGTTAGTGAGACATGGCTATGGTATGAGATTGACATAATTTCATGAAACTCTTGGTGAGATTTCATGGTGGTGTTGGATGTGATAGACGTAATTCCATGAACCTCTTGGTGTCTCATGATGGTGTCGTATGTGATGGATGTAATTCCATGAACATCTTGGTAAGATTTCATGGTGGTGTCATAGTGTATATAATTAGGTAAGGATTCAAGTAAGGATTGCATCCTAAAACTGTAAAGAGTCAGTTAGTCTCACGTAAAGCGGATTGACTCAAGTGGTAAGAGTAGCAAGAGGCCCTAGTCTTTGGCAGGATAATAGTCTTAGATGTCTGAAGGCGCTAACCTTGTGCGTGGTAGGGTGAAACCCATTGGCAATGGCTCTACAGAGCAGTAGAGGCCACCACAAGTGCAAGCATCCAATGATTCCGACTGATTATATGTATCCGGATAAATTGAGTCTTAAAGTCTTGCTTGTTTGATATCACATGCGTGGATGATTGATGTGTACTTGCTTTTCAATTGCATGCTAAATTGTATGATAAAAGATCTTTTTACTCTAGCTTACTCTTCTTGCTTGTGTCTGTCTTTTTGTGTGGTTTTTCCTTTTTGCAATGATCACCAATTCTTTGGTGTGAGCAGATATGGAAACCCCTGGTGATCGCAGTGACAATGGGGATACTGCAGCTTAGAAGGTCATGGGTTGATGTTGGACTCATGTTTTGAAAGACCTTTGTTATATTGTAATCTCTTGCTCTATGAGTAAGTTTTTGGGCAACTGTTGAACCGCTTTTATTTTGTTCATAGCATTGTGGTATGCCTAGTCTTTTCTTCCGGTATATTCATGGATAACTGTAATGGTTCATACATATATCCTTCATAGTATTACTCTTTATATTATATTATGTGTGATATTTAATTTAATTAGGTTCATCTATTAAATGGGATGTTACACATAAAATATTCAGTAGAGTTTTATTTTTTTTATTGTCGTGAACGGAACGAAAGTTTATTGCAAAAAATAATACTTAAATGTTCTACAAATTCTTTTTTATGGATTCTCATTTTTTTTCTGACCATATTTAATTAGTCAAATGATTTGAATATAATTTTGAAATATCTAAAATTAATATATTAAATAATTATAAATAATTTCAAATCATTATTAATCTATTTTCATAAATTTCTTTTTTAACAAAGTCAATAATTATTGAAACGAGTGTTTTACTATGTAAATATTCATTTAGAAATTAAATAAGCACCTGAAAGCCATTTATAAACTAACACAAATAAAAAGAATACACATGTCGAACGAATTAATAATTTTTGAAGAGATTATCAAGTCCCTAAAATATGTATACTATAATTATATCAATAGGAATCATTTGTACCATTGCATGCAAACTTTTCTGTTTACATATTTTCTTACATTGATTCATGTTTGTCTGAGAAAAAAGAGAGAGTAAAGGATATGTTCAAATACGTTTTTCTATCTTGTTATTTAAAATTCAAAGGAAGTAAAGGGATATGTTCAAAGTATGTTTTTTTTTCTATGTTATTATTTAAAATTCAAACGATGAATAGTGAAATATTATTATCCTATTTGAATAAGTGCATAATGGGCAAAAGTTGAAGATAAGATGGGATTATTCCCCAATTAGTTTTCAAATTGGAACTTACATGCCAAGAGCAATATAGATGAGGATGCAACCCTAACTAAATGTAAAGGTGGAGCCCATGATCATAATCATGATAGAGTTTAATATGAATGTGACTAATTAATCACAATTATTGCCAAGATAAAAAGGGTTTATCCACAAGTGTGCATACATGTCCCTTTTCAAGAACAAACCAAAGAATTAAGCACAGAGCGAAACATGTTGACTAAATGTTTGTGTTTTTTACTCTTTGTTTGCCATTTGCCAAAGCATGCCAACAGCCCCATAGATTTTTTCTTGGCCTTGTCTTGGGTGACATAAGAGATCCAACGCATGAAAAAGGAAAACAAAATATCTCTTTACATAATTTTTATTTCAAGGTATTATAATACATGTTTGCTAATCACCAGACTCGGTAATCATTTTCATGATATCTGGTTTTTGTGAAAATGGACCTACACGCATGTCAAATCTCTAATCCCTGTCATTTACAGTAATAATTAATTTTGTTAAACTCTGATTAGTTACACATTTCTCTTTCCGTGCTTTTGTCTGTTTTATGCACTTACTCATGTGGCAAGATTACATTGGATCTTAAAATTTATTTGGATTTGTACACCTCTAATGTGCAAACAAATAACATATGAAGACTGTTCATAAAGATTTCATTTTATAGTCTTTCTCTTTGACCGGTCAATACTAATAACAATATATATAGATATTTCAATTTTATCTATGTACATATTTTATTTTTTTAATTTTATATTTAACAATTAACTTAAAAATTAATTACATACTTTTTATTATCTTAATCCAAATTTTGATGAAAATTTAAAAAATCAAACATGCATTATGGCACATGTGTTTTCATAGAATCAATAAAACAAATTAATTTTATTAACAATTTTAATTTGGCTAACAAACTGTTTTAAAAAACTGGAAAACTAAATTCAACCTCAAGTTAGGGAACCAAACTGAACCGTACATCATCATTAGAGACCAAAAAATGAATTAAACCTTTTAATTTTAATAAAAATAATAATTCAATTCAAAAAATTTAATAAAAATAACTAAATTACATCAATCTTTCAAAAATTATAAGTAAATTAAGATTAAAATAATTAAAAAATCAATTTGACATTTTTAAATGAAAACAGAAAAAATAAGTCATTAAATTTAGAATTTGTATTTTTGTGGAGGGTTTTTATGGATATTGTAAATTTTTTTCCTATTTATTTGTATTGGATCTTGTATGTGTTTATATTTTCTTGAAATTAAAAAAACTTTTTAAACTCTGTTTTCTAAGAAGTTTGTTGTATAGATGTTAGTAACGTTTGAGTCCATGAATACTATATAAGACTTTTAGTATTCTGTTCTATTTCGAATTTTAGTCTTTATTTTTGAATTTCCAAATTATAGTGACTAATCTTTCTCTGCTCATTAATATAATTTTCTTCATCTTTAATCCCATTTGCGTTTTCAATTTTATTGAAAATTGTTAAAACAATCTTACAGTAAGTTAGTTTTCCATCAATCGTTAAATTTATTTTGGAGTTTGCACTTCGTTGTATTAAAGTTTTGTTCTAAAAATATATTCAACTAAATAGACGGATGATAATATGAACTACTCTTAAGATCGATTTTTAAATAATGTAATTAAGATTTCTTTAATACATTCAAACAAGTTCTTTGTCAAGATTAAGGATCTGAAGTGACATGCGACCTATTGAGGATGTCAATGTTTGAACTGCATCAAAAATAATTCACTTTGAAATTCTGCATGGTTTTATCATATTATCTTTTACCTTTATTTTAGTAATATGAGACATTTGATATTATCGGAACACATTTATTATCTAAGTAAAATTAAAGAAATAAAAAATTTACCGTTACAAAAAAAAAAAGTGAAATATCATATAATTAACATCATAAATAACTTGTATCAAACTCGTTACGTGGGTGAGTTTGTATCATTGAACATATAAGTCACCGTGCAAGAGATGTCAATCATGTTCCCTCAACACAATCAACAATGTAGTGGGGGAAATTTTGAAAGGCCTAAATCCTGATGTTTCGGTTTTAGGTTACAGATAAAATACTCAGCGTCACATGGAAAACGAAATACACTACAGAAGTAGAATTGCTCTTGAGATTGGGATGTTCAACATTTTTTCTCTAGGCCATGCCTTTTGGTCTAATTTTTTCCATTATTTTTACCTATATATAATACATTCTTTTATAAATAGAGTATATAACAAATACTATTTCTTATTTATGACTGCATATTTATTATCATAAAAGCAAAACTAATCATAACTAGTTGTAATTAGTCATGTGAATAGAAAACATAAATAAATATTTGATATTCTTATTGATCGTTATTAATTACTAGTTTTGACAAAATTACAATTAAACTATTATTACTTAACTAATAAATGTTTTAATAAAATATAAAATTGATGTTAACATGATATGTACTAGTGCAGGTTTGACATTTTACTTCGCCTTATAGTTTTCGGTTATAGTGGAACCGAAACCTATAAAGAGGTGGTGACATTTTTACAATTTCATCAAACTATATTGTCTCGGTTCTTAAAGACTTTGAATGTATGATTTTTAGTCGAGATAAATAATATACAAGTAAAACTTGAATAATCATCAACTAAGACTAAAGCATAGTAATTTCCACCAATGCTCCTAGTTCTAGACAATCCAAACAAATCCATATGTATAAATTCTAATGGATTAAATGTAGAAACATGTTGCTTTAATTTGAAGGAATTTTTACTTGCTTACCCTTTTGACATGCATCACATAGTCTATCTTGCTCAAATTTAATTTCAGGCAAACTATTTAATAATTTAATTTTAGTTGGTTTATTTAAGTGTGCCATATGAATGTGTGCAAGCCTTTTATGTTAAATCCATGGATCATCCTTCTTAGCAAACAAGTAAAGAATGGAATTAAAATTAGTATTTTCAAAATCAAACATGTAGATGTTCTGAATTCTCTTTCCAATAAACACTATTTCATTTCATGATGCACAACATATCAAGCAATGATTTGTCTCAAAAATAACTTTCAGCCTTTTATCACACAATTGACTTATGCTAAGAAAATTATGTTTAGGTCCTTCAACTAACAATACATTTTTTATTATAATGGAAGAAGAACTTGTTACCTTGCCTACACCCAAAACTTTACCTTTGTTGTTATCACCACAGGTAACATGACCATTTGTTTTGTATGATATTTTTTTGAATTTCTTTGCATCACCTGTCATATGTCTTGAGTAGCCATTGTCCAAATACCACATTGACTCTTTGGCTTCAAGACTTAACTACATAACATATTAAAATAATGATGCATGTACCCAATTGAATCTGGGTCCTTTCATGTTAGACAAAACGTTTGACTTCTTAGGTATCCATTTATATTTACCTTCAAGAACACCATGTTTCTTGAAATAGCATTTATTTGATGCATGACCAAGTTCACAATAATAAAAGCATACAATATAAGATGGTTTGTTCATGTTAATGAATTTTCTAGATTCTAATTGATTACCCAGTTCATTAACATGTTCTACATAACCTATACCTTCTCTATTTAAAACACTTCATTAAGAACCTAGGATTGCATCCAGATTATTTCTTCCTAGAGAAAATCTATTAAGTGTCCTCATTAGATATTCAATCCTTTCTAAATGTTTGGGGCAATTTTCACAATTAATTATAATTTTCTTGCAATTGCAATTTTGATCCGTTTCTATATTCTCTAGATCAGTTTTCAACCCTTCATTTTCTGTTTCCAGGTGTTTTAATCTTTTCTCAAGCCACTCGTTTTCACCTTTATGTCTATTATTCGAGTATTGCAATTTTCTAGCTTCTTTATCAATGAATTCAAAACTACTTACACTACTGGGAGAAGATTGTGTCAACCATCAAATGTAAATTTGTTTCTTCTTCATGGTTGTCACTTGATTCACTTGAAATGTTGGAATCATTGTCCTATTAAGCATTATATGCTTTCTTCACTCTCTTGGATTTTTTGGTGGCATCACTCTTTTTTTCCAATTTCTTCTTAAGCTTGAGGATTGGCCAATCATGTTTGATATGACCAGATTTACCACATTCCTAGCATATTGGTGTGCTAGATGGATCTTACTTCTTGTAGGAAAATCTTATATTTCTTGCAGATTTTGTATTAGATTTTTTTTTTGTATTTCAAAAATTTTGAAAAATGTTTTACCATCTAGTTCAATGTTTCACTGTCAGAATTTCCATCTTCTTGATCTTGCACTTCTTCTGCTTTCTTTGCTTTGCTTTTGTTTGTAGATTTTGTAGTTGCCTTCAATGTAATGCTTTGCCTTTTCTCTCTTTCCTTTTCCTCTTTTAGCCTTCCAAGTTCTAATTCATGTTCCCTTAGCTTTCCAAAGAGGGTTGCCATATTGATGCTAGTGAGATCTCTAGATTCTGAAATAGCAGTGACTTTGGGTTGCCATGCTCTACTCAAACTTTTTAGAATCTTGATGTTCAACTCTTCGTTATCAAAGGTTTTTCCCAAGGCTAGGAGATGGTTCACTATGTGTGTAAATCTTCTCTACACATCATAGATTGTTTCTTCATCCTTCATCCTAAACATTTAATATTCTTGAATGAGTGTGTTCTTTCTGGCTCTCCTGACTTCATATGTTCCTTCATGTGTCACTTCTAACACATCCCACATCTCTTTGGCAGATTGACAAAGTGATACCCTATAAAATTCATCCAATGTTAGTGTAGATGAAATTATACTTTTGGCTTTTACATCATAGTGAGCACGTTTATTTTCTTCAAGAGTCTATGATGAAAACTCCTTAGGAACTGCATTTCCATCCACAATTTTTGTAGGTATAAAAGGTCCATTCATAATAGCATCTCATACACCTTTGTCAACGAATTCTAAAAAGATTTTCATTCTTATTTTCCAAAAAGGATAGTGTTTCGGGGGTAGGGACCAAGAGCCTACTAAGAACCTCTTCGATCTTACTCCTATTCTCACAACTGCAATACCTTCTCCAAGAAATTCGCTTCCTCGCTCGATCGGTCGAACAGACGATCGGGGTACCTGTCTAAAAGGCTCTGATGCTTAAGTCAGTTAATGAATCGATCAGTGTATCAGTATAACTGCTATAATAAATGCGAATTAAAGATCCTCACCAACCTACCTTTGGGCTCTATTTATAGTTTCCGGTGTGGGCCTGCGATTAGGGTTCCTTAATCACGGCCCAATGATCCTCTAATAAAGATTACTGACTTGTTTAACGTTAATTAATCCGATTGACTGGTGTTGTTTGGTC
>Ga0099822_1003133_pt1 | contig 21084 bp, 6 predicted proteins | sample CowpeawhiteBW_FD_76839 | JGI IMG/M metagenome (GOLD analysis project Ga0099822, IMG submission 76839) | Root nodule microbial communities of legume samples collected from California USA - Cow pea white BW | ecosystem: Host-associated > Plants > Roots > Nodule | place: USA: California | collected...
AATCATTTTTATTAAAAAATATAAAACTAATAATTTTTTTTTTTTTTTTTGTGGGGAGAACTATAGAGGAAAAAATACAGTTATAAACAATTAATAGAAGAATCAACACTCAAAATCTGCTACTTTGACACTTCAACAAATATTTATAACTACGTATTTTCTCTGTCTCTGACTTCAGAGGATTTCAATCCTATATTCCCTCTAAAGATCTGTTTCCTAAGCAATCAAAGAGCTTCATTACAAAATGCATACATGCAACAAAATATTGCCAACGACAAGTAATTTTCAGCAAAAGAAAAGGAATAGGTAGCTAAAACACAGTTTTCAGTGAAATAAGTACACAATTAGACTAAATCATGCCCCATTTCTTTACTTGAGTAAATAATTTGCAACAAAATTCTCTCATGGGCCCAAATGAGGATAACGTTTGAATAAATTACTCACCTCAATGACTTTTGAATCACAAAGAGAGAACGACTCCTGCAAAAATAAATGAAATTTTGAATTAAGAGTGAAATTAATAAAAAAAAATCACTATCCAAGCAACACGGAAGAGAGGCCATGCGCGCAATTTCATGATTTATATATAAGTAATTTTCTGCCAAAATAATAATAATAATATAGCAAAAATACTACTCAAAATGTCAAGGTTAAAGAAAGACAGTAAAAATGTCACAGAAACTATAACCACAAACTCTTGCCCTGACAAAGGCTACTTCCTTCACCACACAATGCTCATAAGTCAGTGCCTATTCGTCACGTATCATTGAGCATAATGATGGTGAGTTACACCGAGCAGCAGTATTGCAGTTCAGGACTCGATTCTCCGGAATTCACCCTGCTTTTTCCCCCGTACAGTAATCCCTCTTAACTGTTTGAATCAGTGGCTTACACTACCCCAACACTCTTTTTCATCCAAAAAGTACATTGCAACAAGTTTAAAAGGCAAGTGTAGAGAGTGAATTTCAGAGAAACCAAAAGCAGTGTATAAGTTTCAGTGTAATTTGCTTATCAGAAAAACACATTCGCAACAAAACATTAACCTATAAAAACTAACCTCTCCCATGCTAAGCACTTCGAGCGCATCTTTGTAATTCCCCTGTTTGATAAGTTTCTTCCCCTTCGCGTGAAGCATCAGTCCCATCATCACTGCCCTGCCACAGAACCCAAACCCTCACGTTCTAATTCAAAACGAAAATTCCAAACACAAAAAGCTCACACGTGCAACACACCTTTGATCAGTCTCAGAGCCTAACCGCACTTTCTGTCCACTCTGATCCTCAACTTCGATATTGAAGTCCTCAATCGGCAACGCACCATCCGAGTGGCGTTCCGCCATCGCAGTCGCAGCAGCCCTGTCCACAGCAAACGCAACCAACTAAGTAAACCAAAATTTTCGCGAAATTAAAACCGCGGCAAGGCGCGTGACCTGATACGCGCGAGTCTGGAACAGCGCTCTTCCTGCGCGACGAGGGATATTCCCTGCTGCGGAGAGGAGGCGCGCGTGGCGAGAATCTTAGCGTTGTTCTTTATGCCGAGTTGGGAAAGGGTTTGAGGTGGAACGGCGTCGTCTCGGAGAATCTTACCGGCGCAGATGAGGTTGATGGACTGCGACGGAGAGTTGGATCGCTCGGCGACGCAGTCGCGGAGCATGGCGAGGGTCCAGGCGTGAAGGTCCACCTCTTCCACCACCCCTGCCCACGTTCCTCCTATCTTCAGTTTCGCCATCGCACAAACACACACACACACACTGAAAACTATGGTTTTTTTAAGCTTTTCGATTTCCAACTCTTTCGTGTCAACAAAGAAACAAATGAGGAATAATGACGGAGTAAAGTAAACTAGTTAGTTAAGAATATTAATTACTTTAATTTTATTTTCTCAATTACTTTGATTATGGATTTGAATGTTCTCTCATAGTAACACAAGATATGTTCTTCTGGACAAATTTTAGTCTTAACTTTAGTTGTAATTTTAATTTCGTTCCTTATATTTTATAATATCCAAAAATTTTGCTCTTAATTCTTTTTTCGAATTTTTTCATTCAATTTTTATTTTTTTCAATTTTTAACTGCTTATTTTTTTTAGTTCAATTATTTACAATTCATCTTTTATTTTTAACACGACAAAGTGAAATTAAGGTCTGTTCGTTTTAGAGAATTTTCTGTTTCAGCGTAAACGAAAGGATGAATCAGTAGGGAAGGATGATGTTCATTTTGGATGATATATGGACGAGTGTTTGCAGTGATTTGGGAGATAGATGATTTTTCTGATCTCGCTTTGTGCAGGTCGAATTTGAAGGATGACTGCAACAAATGACCCTTTTATCCATTGTCCCGTTTTATTATTTACATGTTTGCATGTACCAATATAGCACCTACGTTGTTCAGCTTCAGCGGTGACTATGTGAGAAATTTCAGTGCAGTAGATCGATCTATAGTGGCCTGGAACTGATCCCATTCGTTCTTCATGCATCTTGAAGCTTGGAACAGATCCCTTGAATCTTGGAATCGATCCCAAACATGCAGATCCAATCCCCTCAAGCTTTGGAACTAATCTTCTCTTCGCTGGACTTCGTTGGAACCTTCTGGCAAGTGGGAGAGTGGAATCGATCCCTTCTTTGCGAATTCGATGCATACTCCTGCTTCTATGCTTGGTAAAATTTATTTCAATACTATGAAAATAATTAATTTATTTTATTAAATTTTGTAAATTATTTATTTATTGTGTAATATTAAATAAAAAATTTAAAAATTGATTAAAACTCATACAAATACTAATTTGTACTACTTATTACATAAAGGGCAAAATTATAATCTCTCTTTTAAATATATTAAAATATTTTTTTATCTGTCACATTAATCAAATCACTCACAAACTTTACTTTTAAATCTACTTATAATCATCTCTAAATTCCTTAAAAAAATAACATGCATTTCACTCTCAAATTAACTCAAACTTATTCTTTCCCTTTCCCTTAACCCATCTACCCAAGTGAATAAAGCTTAGATAATTATACTACCGAATTTGATAGAAATCCCTTAATTTTTAATTTTTAATCATTTTATTCAGTTTTAAAAATAAATTGAGTTGAAGTTGTGTCTGGTTAAAGATTAAGAGATTAAAATGTCCTAAAATGTCAAAACCAAAATTATAGATAATTAAAATTTAAGGTGCTAAAATTACGGAAAAGTTATAAACGACTTTGTAAAATAAAAATACCTGAATCGCAATTAAATTTAAACAATAAATAATTAAAACTGTTACAATGAGAAATATACGTATACATTTATTGGATCGTTAGGAGTAAGAGAAAATTTGCAGTTGTGACAGTATCGCTTAACTGCCCATTTATAACCGTCTGATGAATAAAATGAATATATAATTAACTATAATTTGAAATTTTGTTTTTTAATTGATGGCAATAAATGATAATTATTAAATTTTTATTTTTATTTATTAATTATCCACGTATTACTATTATTATTTAATTTTTTGTTTTTTACTCATTTGTTTAGTATATATTTTCAAAACCTTAGGCTGAAATTATATATATAATTGAGTATTGAATTAATTACTTCTCAAATATTTATATTGCTTATTATCTTTTAATGATTTATATATATTTTGCCTAGGTAAGTATGTTTATCAAATATTTTATAGGATAAATGAACATCAAACTATTAATTCTAATAAGTTAAAAAATAAGATGAACCTAACAATAGCATCCAAATTTGTTTTTCAAATATTAAATTAAACATACTTAATAAGACACACAACTAGAATTAATCCAATCAAGTCAAGTCAGTTATAACGTCTTAGCAGTTGAATTTCTATATATAAATACTAATAAATACAATAATATATATACTCACTTAACAGGAAAACAATTGATAAAAGTCAATTAGAAACACTTATAGCATATATATTGTATAAAAATAATAATAAATTACACTTGTGGTACATATACTCTAACAAGTTTATATGTATTTAAGTCAAGCTTGGAAATGAAAGGAAAAGTGATAAAAAGAACCACAACAAAATGAATAAAATTAATCAAGGGTAATGTGTGTTATGCAACACAAATAATTTCAAAGGATATTAGTATTTATTATTTATCTTTTAATTTTTTTTTACAAATATAAGTTAAACTTTTTAATGACCAAAATATCCATAAAAGTAAGTTATCAATTGGTACAGTGTCACAAAAATATTTTCCAACTCGAAAACTCCAAATCTTAAAAAAGAGTTTTATTAAAATTATAATAAAATTTAGGGTTAAATATGTTTTTGATTCCTTAACTTTTAGTAAAAGTTGAAATTAGTTCCTCTTCGAAACTTTAATCCAATTTAGTCCATCAACTTTAGAAGTACGTGAATTTAGTCCTTTTAATCCAATTTTGTTAAGTTTAGTTGACGTTTCGAATGTATTTCATGATAGCATTTGAGTTGTTTACACTATTTGACAAAATTCCACCTCAACGTTAGTTGAATGTTAGCTAAGAAATGCGTTCGAAATGTCAAATAAACTTAAAAATATTTGGTTAAAATAATTAAATTTACACATTTCTAAGTTGGAGAACTGAATTGGGTCTAAGTTTCAAAAATGGACTAATTCCAATTTTTAAAAATTGAAGGACAAAAGACATATTTAACCCTAAAATTTATGACAAAATAAACAACGGACTATCATAACATTTATAAAATTTCACTCATTACTCATTTTTAAATTATATCTATAAAGAAAATTCTAAGTTTTTGCGATCCACATGAAAGAAATAAAAAAACTAAGACGAAGTCAAGGGTTGTAAATTGACATATCCTAGGGAGACTAGCCGTGTGAGTTTAAACTATTCTCTTCATGTTGAACGAAAGGTCCAAGAATTCATTTATTTCAATTGTAGAATATAAATGGAAATTGTCCTCTTATATAGGTGTGAGATGCATTCAATACCCTAATCCGTTTGTTTCCAAGATCATGCTCATGTATCCATCCAATTTTAAAATCCATAATATTCTCACATTTATTAGGTTTACTGTCTTGTGCAAAGTGAGCTTGATGAAGCATTATTAACTAAGAAAAAAAAAACATTATTCCAATATTTTATATTTTTTAAATGGATATTATGTGAAACTTCAACAATTTATGAGTTGATTGATAACTATGAAAAAAAAGATGGGATTGTTAAAGAAGTGAGGTTACAGAAATTACTAAGTATCTTCTCACAAGAAGCTTTGATTTAGTGCTTAGCTATTTTGGTTATGAGTCATACATGTTGAATATACAAGCGTTTACCCCATCTCAATGTTTTAGAAAGTGATTCCTTAACAATGTAAGTATACGGAGATGATAGGGAAACTAGGGACCACGATGTGGGACTAGCAGTGAAAAATGCGGGGTGGTCAAGATCCTGAATCTGCTGGCTAGTACAAATCCGACCTGCATAACTTATGGTTCGTGTAGGCCTGTGACAGGTAGCTGACTTGTGATAAATTTTTCCTAGATGAAAACCTAATGATTAGGTGTTTTTTTTTAAGTAGATAACATTAGCATAAAATGAATAGGTTCATTCTTTTAACAGAAATTTCTAAAGTTCCATTTTAAAAACACATTTTCATTTAATTCATGGTGCATTAGATAGAAAATTTTTTAAAGTGAGCCATTAGATTCATGGTGCAGTAGATAAAACAGTGTACTGTATGCCCCATCGGGCCATGTGAAGTCCTCTGGTCCATCGAACAAGGTTGGGAGGGCTCGTATATAAAACATGTCCACCGGTCGAACGACCCCACAGATGAACTATATAGTACCATCAGTCGATCGGCCCTACGCATAAATTACGCGTTACTCTGTAAGAGATCATCGGTCGATTGACTCTACAAACAAATCACACGCTACCCCGAAAAGGGACCATCGGTCGATCGGCCCTACGCATAAATTACGCGTTACTCTGTAAGGGATCATCGGTCGATTGACTCTACAAACAAATCACACGCTACCCCGAAAAGGGACCATCAGTCGATCGACCCTACGCATAAATTACGCGTTACTCTGTAAGGGACCATCGGTCGATCGGCCACACAGACGAATCACTCGTTACCTCGTAAAGGATAATCGGTTGATCGGTCCCCAGGTCGATCGCGCATCAACCCATGGAAACCCATCGGTTGAACAGTCTCATAGGTGGTTCAGGTAGCGCCTTACATGTGACCATCGGTCGATCGGCCGTATAGATTAATTATTCACTTAAGGTTGTTAAAATCATAAGATAATCAGCCTAGTCAAGCGGCTATCGGTCGACCGGCCAAACAAGGCCAGCGAGCTGGATTAATTAACGTTAAACAAGTCAGTAATTTTGATTAGAGGATCATTGGGCCGTGATTAAGAAACCCTAATCTCAGGCCCACATCGGAAACTATAAATAAGGCCCAACGGTAGGTTGGTGAGGATTTTAATTTTGCATTTATTATTGCAGTTACACTTACACACCGATCGGCCCATCAACTGACTTAAGCATCGACGCCTTTTAGACAGGTACCCCGATCGTCTGTTCGACCGATCGAACGAGGAGATAGATTTCTTGGAGAAGAAGCCAGTGCCGTTGTGAAGAGAGGAGATTTCAAGAAGAAAGGAGTAAAATTGAAGAGGTTCTTAGTAGGCTCTTGGTCCTTACACGCGAAACAAAAAGTGTTTGGTGTTGCAATTTTTTTTTTTAAATTCATGATGCAACAAAAGTGCAGGTCAGCCTCCGAGCCATTACGAATGCGTGGTATACCACAGTTTTTAACCCATTTTTGTACAGCAGGGCAAGCCAACTTGACCCGCATTTTTTGGACCTAACGTGGGGCGGGCCTAAATGGGATAACTCAATTTGCATTGTCATCCCTAAGGGAAACAACACCTAAAACTAGTAAAATATGCAATGAAAATAATTTCTTAAAGAATTTATGAGGGGCAAGGCCATACTTTGGATATGAGAAAACTTTTTCAATGTGAGAAATAAAAATTTGGCACATGAGTTAATCAAGCTCCATTAAGATTAAAAATAGATACAAGAAAGTTAAATAAAAGTCTGCCTACAACCACATAATACATCAAAACAATAACGATTTCAAATTTGAAGAATAAATAGAGACCTGAAATAGAGCAAGACTGATTTCCCTAACCACATACCCTTAGTTGAGGATTTGGACGATCAAACGAAGAATCATATGTCATGAACCTTTTGTTAAAATTTTAGCTCAATCCAAGGGACAAAATGACAATCGCAATCTTGCTGAGACGATTAGTTGAATATGTCAACTTTTTTTCTCATTTTCTCTTCCAAAGATTGCGAAAAATAACACTTTTTCGACCTAAAAACCTTCTCTCCACTTAGTTAAATGAAACAAAATGGACTTAATTAGTTTAGATTTTTTAAACACAGTTAAAAGTCCAACCTAAGAATATCTCCATTTGTCAAAGGATTGAAATTGAAGGTGAATTAGGTTATCCCTTTTTACCCAAATCTCTACATATAAAACTCGTATTTTAAACCTTATGAATTTCTTGTAGTTTAGTCACAATCGTTAGCAATGGTGGAAGTTGCAGTTGATGCGACCCTAGTTGCAATGGTGAAGTGATTGTGATCAAAATTTAAAATTGTGGTTAGTATTAACAATCTGATCAAATCATGTTTTCTGGTACATATCTTGAAAAATTATTATCAAAGAAATTTGAAGAAATAAAAAATATAATCAATACTTTTATTCATAATAATGACTATTTTAGTAACAATAATTTTTTATTTTGTAAGTTGGTATCTAAATTCGTTATTATAATGACTAACAACTTTTGGTCATTAAAATTGGTTGTTAATAAAATATTTTCTTGTTGTGATTCCTTGAAGAGAGTGTTGAAAGTTGCTCGATGGAAACAACTTTTTTGAAAAATTTACAATGTTAGTGTTGTAGAGTCAACCAACTATGCCAAACCCTACACTTTACTCAAAGGTGGAAAGAAGCTACCTATCCTAGGTTTTATAAGTCATGTCATATATTAGAAGAGGCCAAAGAAGCTACATACATTTAATCTTACGTCAAAAGCGTTTAATGTGTCTTTAAGCTTCAAGCATGGACATATGATAGTTGAATAAAAATGACTTTAGTTTATCTTCCAATAGCTCCAAAGAATTTATAATGTCTCTTTTTTCTGAAACTCTATATATAGAATATCTATGTTAAGAAGGAAGGTTGATGAAACTCTTGCAACAAGAAGTAAAACAAGATCTAATAATCCTAACCAATCCTTAGCCATATGTTCCAAAAGTTTTAATATATTTCAACCACACATTATTGTGTAATTAACCTATTTTTCACATAATTTAAGGACAAAAGGCTTAAAAGATTACATGACATGTGATTTGAGGTACTCCAATTCAGGGATCCATAAGAAAGGAGATATACTTGATGAATTAGAAGAAGATAAAACTTTTTAACGATGGGATAGACATGACATGTGATTGAGTAGCAAGAAATTTTTACATTATTTTCCAAAATTACATATAATGGAATGTAAAAAGTCCTCCATTTAATTGGTCATATTTAATTTCACAACAAACTAACAAAGAACAACAAAACTAAAAAATAACAAACAAAGTTGGTGTCTAAAATCAAACTAGAATAGATAACCAAAACTAAACAAAGAGTTGAAACAAAAATGAAGAAGTGAAGGTAGCTATGCGTGGTGGAGTATAAGTCATGACATAATTAGGGTTGTGCAAAAAGAACACATTGGATTGGATTGCAAATACGGTCATGAATTGGGTTGAAGAAGAAAAATTGATCACTAAAATTGCACCATGGTAGAGAGTTTTCAATCACAAACTAAGCTCTATATATCATAATATATATATATATATATATATATATATATATATATATAATTTTAAACCAAAATCTAATAAATATCTAAAAAAAATTAACACAGCTATTATCCTCACAATTAAACTCAAAAAATAAAATTAACAGAAGTTGAGGATGAGACGTTGTAGTGCATATGTAGACATTTCTCATGGGTAATAAAAATAATTATTTTTTAAAATAACAATTATGGGGGAAATTGTGAAAGATAGTATTTTTACTTATTAAAATAGTTTTATTTTTTCTATGGTTAGGATGGTTTTTTATTTTATTTTATGATGTCATTTTAACTTATCGAGAAGTTAAATAGGAGAAATTGATTAACAAAATTTTAAAAATAAAGAAAAAAAAAACTGGACTAAGGCCCAAAGAGAGACGTGAATTCGTCCTGCTCTCATGAATTCGGAACTTGTCACATTTAGCTTCCATTAGGGCATAATTACGAGAAACTTTAAGAAACAAATTTTTAATAAAGTTAACAAAGTTACTAAATAGAATAATTTTTTATTTTTTTTATGAAATCTACAAAAATAAAATAATAAAATTTTAGGACTTTTTTTTACCAAAAATATTTGTTTATCAAAGTTTGTCAAAATAAATTTTGTCAAAGCATCACCTCCCAACTAGGAAAGGTTTTCCCTACCTTGTACCGAATGAAAAACTAAATATGGAAAATATATTAAAAACTGAAATTTAATATTTTTACAGTGAAATTTTTAAATATTTAATCGATTTAAAAAGACAAAAATACATATATTTTATTATTCTAGTTGATTTTATAAATTAAATTTGTCCAATATTAGTTAGTAAAAAAATAATATTTTTTGATTAATTTTATTTATTTAAACCAATTTTATAAAACAAACCATTTAAATTTTTTTATTCACCAATTTCCCATAAGCAAATCCAGGGGAGTATGTCCTATTTCAATTTTATTTCCATGGTGGGTCATGAATTGAGTGAAAAACAGCTGTTCCACCAATTCTGGACACTATTTCGTCCAACAAATTCATAGCAAGATAACAACAAGTATACTATTCTGCTTAATTTTCCCTTAGTTTCTTTCCATTACAGCAAAAACAATCTTCAATCTCTGAAGTCACACAACTTTTGATGTTACATTGATGAAGTCCTAAAGACAACTAAGATAAGCAACAAATCATTTACACTTGTCTACAACATGGGACTTTGTCTGAAAGCATGAAAGAGAGATACATAGTAATTAACTGCTTCAACCTTCAAATTGATTTGCCTTCAATAAGTTCCTTTTTCTTTGGGTCCTCTGGCGCGTCTCACCCACTTTATCAGGCCTCTGTCGCAATCCAACATAACATAGCCGCACATTTTGATCCCTCTTCTTTTCCTTTTATTTATTATATCTAAACTTCATATCTGCATCATCACTTTCGAAAAACGTCAAAATTTCCCACTTATTCTTCTTCACTGTCTCCTCCCGTGTCTCAACCACTATCTCAATTCCATTAAAAGGAAATAAAACCAATAAATGAACAATAAAATCAAAAGCATAGCCATTTTACCCGCCACATTTATGCATAGAGTTTCTAGTTTTCTAGTTTATAAATCCACACACCCACCACACACCTCAACGTAAACTAGCTAATAATAGCTATATTATATCATTGTGTTGCATTGCAGCACAAGGCTTGATCTTGGTGAACCATGGACTGGTTCTCGTGGTTGTCCAGGACCAGCCTAGAACCCTCCCTCATCTACGACTATGGCCTTGCCTTCGCCCGCAATGAGCTTCAGTTGGAAGATGCCATCTACTTCAACCACGAGTTTCTTCAGAGCATGGGCGTTTCCATCGCCAAACACAGGCTCGAAATCCTCAAGCTTGCCAAAAAACAAGATGGGGCACCCAAAAGCAACAAGCTTTCTGGGGTCATCAAGAAGTGTCTCAAGAAGTGCTTCAGCCTGGTTTCGCGTGATGATCATGATCATCAAGACACGATGATGAAGAAGGAGATGCCACCCGAGCCAAACTGGTACCAAGGGAAGTGGAGAAGAGCCAGGCACAACAATGAGGAAGTGAAGGGAGAGAACAAGGGAGTGGTGCAGAGAAGCAGGAACATTGCACTGTCAGGGCCTTTGGATGGAACAAATGGAAGAGTGTTGCATGAGAAGATGATGAACAACAGCAAGTTGATGATGAAGTTGTCTGGTCCTCTTGATGGAAAGGTGAATAATGGCTGTGAGAGAGTGGTGTTTGCAAATGCAAATAGAAGTCCTATAATGAGTTCTGCTCCTGCTAATAATGGAAGGTTCGTTGGCACAGCAAAGAGTCCTAGACTTTCTGGGCCACTCGATGCAAGATCAGTGGTCTGTAATAGAAGTCCAAGGTTACCTAGGCCTTTAGATGAGAGGGCCTACAGTAAGGTCAGAGCTGATGCAGCAGCAGATTATGATGATGATGATTATGCAATTTGGCCTACTTTGTTTGAAGATCTTAAACCAACTTAGATCATATATATTTTGTGTTTGTGTTCTCTCGGCTTATTTTAACACTTTGATGACGAGTGATTGCAACGCTTTTTCGTACAATAATGACAGGTAGTACCACATGAAAATTATTGTGATCTTCACTGCAACTGTTTTTCTGTGTCTCAACTATGAGATCACATCATTTTTCGACAACTTGGCTGATATTAGTCCTTGTCACAGTTACATGTTTCTTGTTATTATCTTTAAGAAAATCTTGTATGATCCGTGGATGAAACAAGGGATGTGTTTAGTTTCTTCGGAAGAATAACGGTTGGGCTTTGCGTGAAATGAAACAGTTAAGTATAACTTTTCAAACAAGGACATCGCTATGATTGACAGTAGTTCTCGAAAACTTTTACCAATTATTCATATTATTTGGTACGTGAAATGGCGTTATTGGTTTTAGATTTAAGTTTTTTTTAAGGCTAAGTTAAGTTTGTGATGCATGCATTTTTAATTGAGATTTTGTGAAGTTAATTATTTTTATTTTTCAACCAAGTTCTTGTAATTTATTTTTTCAGTGACTTGATTATTATCGTGTTCCGTCGTCTTAGTTATTTGTCTTTACGGTTAAAGAAAAAAGATAAGATTTTATGATTAATATAACTCGAATTGGTTTGTAATAATGATCGAACTGCATCTGTTCTAGACATTTACGTCAAAGAAACCTTTTTTTTTCAGTAGACACCAACCCAGTCTTGCACATTTGGTTGTGAAATTGACATTAGATGTTAAAGAATCCAACGAGGAACTTGCATGGTAAGGCAGGGTTTCATTGTTTGGATGAATTTGGAAAGAGTTTGAAGATGAATTTGTGTGAATTTGAGTGGATGAATGTGTTTTTTTTAGTGGATTTAGAGGAAGAGTGAATAAATTTGAAGATAAATTTTATAAAAGTTAGTAAGAGATTTAATCAATGTAATAGATAAATTTTTTTTGAAGATAGATAGAATTTGAAAATTATCAAAATACCATTGATGAAAAAAGAGAATAATTTTGTAATTTGATGTTAAAAAAATAATTAAAATTAAATAATAAGAATTTAAAAAAATTAAAAAATTAAATAAAATATTAAAATACATAAATATAATTTTGTATGAATGGGAAAGAAGTTATAAAATTAAAACTAAAATTTGTACCTAATTTGTTAGTTAAGAAGTTCAAAATATATTGCAAGAAGAAAAAACAAGTTAAAAAAAATACTATCCACACACACATAACACGGATTAGGTAAACGATGTCACTCTGCACCAGGACTAGTTACGGAACCGGTGCTACAAACACACATTGTAACCGGTGTCACAAACACACATCATCCTACCGGTTATGTAATATGTGTGCAACTCCTCACAGACCACTCACATACCACCCCATCTTCCTTCACTCACACACCCTGCAGTCCTTGGAACTCTTCTTGTCCTGAAAAACCTCATAAAACATGGATTAAGAAATACTAATATTTACTCATCTACTCATACGGGTTCAAAAGTGGATTTTACACTTAAGGCTTCCAAATATACTATAAATTATGCAGGTAAAAACTATATGTACAATTTTCTCATACATGAGTAAGTGCCACTCACCTGACAAAATGTTATGATACAACTCCTCCACCAAGCCGCCCAGAAAATTGCAAAAGCTAAAAATTGACAGCAAAGTGGCGGTGTCTTCCTCTCCTCGGGCAATACCTATTTGGGCCAGATTATTGAGAACAGTAACCCCAGTGCCGACTCCAACAAAGTAGACCAAAATCAGAAGCCAGAAATCAGCCTCAACTATAGCCTCAGTAAACGTAAAATCTTCTCCACGTTTAGGCCTTCTCTTCTTCTGCTTCACAGTCCCCTCACCCAAGGCAAGAAGCTCAGAAACCTCAGGCGAATTATACTGATCATTCAAACTGCCAAGTGCCCCTGCCGACGAAGAAGATCCAACGTGTTGCTCTGATTTAATCCCATTCCTTGGAAACAGTGTCATCTTCAAAGGGACAGTAAGGGGAGCCATGAGAAGCAGAAACATCACGGCCACCAAAGCATACGAAACAGCATCGCTGAAGGGGTAGACATTACCGAGTATGGTACTGACAAGAAGGTAAACACCCATGATCACACTGGAAACTTGGACAAACAGAAAATGGTAAGGCTCTGCAGGGTCATCACCGATGAAACTTGGAATGATTGTTGTTGTTGGTTTCTGTATGTTAACGTAGGTATGTATATAGAGTTTGTGTGGAGTATGAAGATATAGATTTAGAATGACTCTTGTTTGGTTTTTCCATGTTAAAAATAAAACTTTCTCACTTGGAAAGAGAAAATTGACATGGAATACCAGTTGATAATGGCGAATATGTCGATTTATTGAATAATCTATTAGTTTATTCAATATAATATAATAATAATAATAATAGTATTTATAATAAGGAGTTTTATTTCTTATAAATTTCAGCAATTAAAAAGAAGATGAAATCAAAATATTAAAAAAATGTCGTATTAACTTTTCTCTTCTTAGTTTTATTATTTTTGAATAAAATTATATATTCGATATAAGATAATAATCTATGATTACAGAGAATTATCTTTTTTGTATTGACATTTTATAATTTTAATTATACTCTTTATAATATAACTATTTGTTAAATTTTTAAGAATTAACATTTATTTTTACATGTTTCCTAGAAAACTTCTATTTTATTTCCTTATTTTTTTTCTTATTCAAAAACAAAAACAGTTATTTTTTTTCATCTTTTTTCCATTCATTTAACTTTGCTTCTAATAAATATAAAATTATTTTGTATATTAATTTAATATTATAATATTATCATCTATTAGTATAATATCATGCATATTTTAAAAAATACGTACATATTGTGTCTATGTGTAGACGAATAATAATAATAATAATAATAATAATAATAATAATAATATTAATATGCATGTGTTTACGAAAAAACAATAATAATAATAATAATAGTAATTTTTCAATATAAAATATGAAATTAGAGGTAGAGAAATGAATATGGAATTAGACTTTTGATTCAGAATCACGAAATGTTGCAAAGGAAAATTTGAAAATTTAGGGTTTAAATAAAGTTTTGTGAAATAAGGTGAAAGAGGGAGACAAAGGCATAAACTATTTTAAGAAAAGAAGTTAAACATTTTAAAATCGTTGCCATATATTTTTATTTTTTTTATCTCATACTTTTTAAATATTATTTTCAAATCTTAAAACAATAAGTTACAATAAAATATATATGGTTTAAAAATTTAATAATTTAAAAATCATAGCTTATAAAAAAATAGTAAAATAGCAATAACTTTATGGCAGTTAAGTAAGCTCCTAGAAATTAAAACATTTATGTCGATTATAATACACTATCAGAAAAAACAAACGCTAAAAAGCTTATCTTTTTTTATACTGATAATTAATATTATGTATTTGTTTAAACATTTAAACTATTTTTATTATAAAATAGTATCACAAATTGATACTTACAATATACATTTTTATTAGAATTTATTGTTATATTAATAATATAAATAATTTTTGTAATTTATCTTTAATAACATGAAATAATGAATTTATAAAATATAAATTATAGAAGAAAAAATTATGTAATTGGATGTAACACAAATGGTAATGGGATAAAATAGATGAGATAGGAAATAAACACATCATAAGATGAGTAACATAGCACATAATACTAATAAAATAGGACGCTTCATTATAATATTCAAAAATAATTTAGTGTACAAAGATATTAGTACAGTCTTATAGATAGAATTATAAAATATATCATTTATAAACTTAAACTAAACTAACAAGCTCTATACATAAATAAACTAATACTAAAGCTCCTCAAGACCTACCTATTGTAACTAATGATTCCTCATCCTCCAAAGATGTCTCTAAACGTGCAACTTCATCTGCTCACACCAAATGGGTGATCATCGCAAAAGAAAGATACCAACCATACAAGAAGACACAAAACATACAACAGGGTAAGCTAGTGTACAAAATAAATATTCATACATATATTTAAATCATGTCAAATACCTACAAACATGGTATCTATGTATATAATCACACAAGCAGTTGACAATAAATTCAATTATCCAAATATATGCACTTGACATCGAACTAACTGGTGGTGTGCACCTATAGTGGTTCCCAAACTCTTAGAGTTTGGCCTCAAGGGTTATCACCTAACCACACACAAGGTAAATCTCCTTCGTGCCTAGGACTTGATCAAGTCTATAACTAGGATATCCTTCTTCTCTTCATGACATAACCTACTCTGCTCTACTTAGTGTGAGTAGTTATTAGAGAAAAGATACCTCCATATTGAATTCTTATGTCAATGCATAAACTAAAATACTGCCACATAGATTTTCTCCTTGAAATTCAAGCAACTAAATCATATTTCATGTTCACAATCATATAATCATTCTTAATTTAGTTCCCCACACCAACCATTATCTAAGAAATAATCCATACTTACTACAATAGACCAAGAATTGAACATAAAAATGACTACTAGATTCTGATGACTTACCCAACGACTAGATGACTCACCCAACGACCAGGCGAAAAGTGCACAAAAGTTCACTCGTCCAACGACCAGATGACTCACCCATCGAGTGGATCACTGGAACTCACAAAGGTAAATGCCTCCATAATTCGCTTAGTAAGTGTGTTCTCGACCAACGACTATAAAGTTAGTAAGTTCTCTGACTCTGGATTCGCTCAACGAGCATACACTTGACCAACGACTCCCAAGTCAGTAAGCCTCTAACTTTAGATTTGCTTAGCGACTCAACAACTACCAAGCCAAAAACTCTCTGACTTTAGATTCGTTTAGGTTCACACTCAACTAGCAAGTCTGCATAATTCTGCAGAACCTGATTATGCATAATTATTTCAGTCTAGTCCAGTCTATACAATCCAATAGTCATTACATATGTCTAAAGCATACCAAACTCAGTTTCAACACAATCATCAATATTAATTGATTTCACACATCACATATCATTCCACTATCATAACATCAAACATATTTACCACAACAACTTAGTTTAATCATCAAAATACAATTAATCACATACATATGCAACACATCAAATCTATCAAACTCATGCATACTAAAACTAATTAGCTTCCCTTACATGACAAATCGGCTCCACAGACCTAAATCGCTCTAAGAACACTAAAACGCTTTTAACTCTACAAGATATTTTATCTATACATAGAAACATCACAAGAACGATCAGGTCATACCGTTATGATCACTGATTAGTAGAGACTCATATTGATGACTAAAAAGGTTCATGCCTGTGAAAGAAGGCTCACATGCAGCGACAAACGTAAAGAGACCAAGAAAAAGAACTGAAACTCAACTTACACAAATAAAAGAAACTGATTAATCTAATTTGAAGAGCTTGTCATGAGGATCACTCCTACGATGTTAGATCTTCAATCAAATAAATAGAGAGGAAAACCCTTAGAGAGAAGTTAGAGAACTCTAGAAATTTGATTTATAGAGGGATAATGTGTTTTAAAATAATGAAATTCGTTTATAAAAGTTCTATTTATACTAAAACCTTTTAATCTTAAAATAATCGAGTCTCGCTATTTTTAAATCATTGTCACCTTTAAAACGTTATTGATGACTTTTTCTCAACAACTATTTCCCAACAAATGTATTGGTGCGTAGTAGTATCAACAAGTATCGTATTTACAAGAATTTAGCAAGTATATTGATAGTTTGATTTTTGGATTTTTCTAGTTTGTGATAAATAGTACAAGTAAAAAATAGATAATAGTAATTAGATAGATTGAGTGGAGTAGGGGATATGAATTGATTTCATCTCATATTCTTCTACTACACCATTACCATCTTGTTTATTTACTATGCAAATCATTCAATGTCCTGCAAGTACTCTTTTTATGTAGATCTAGGTTCATCCCTGATACCCTAGAACCCAAGGACTTCAAACCAATGTGATTCCTCAACTCCTGGCAGAATGAATCCTTGCTTTAATGTGCATGACTCTCTTCTCCAGCATCTCCTCTGGCTACTAAATAAGCATAAATACAAGCATGATGATTTGATTGTACCATAGTTTGAGACCAGTTTCCCAACTCAATCCAAACCAGTTAAATAGATGAATGATTAAGTCATCATTAAGCATAAATCAAATCACAAACAATTGAATGAAAACAAAGATAAATACCCAAGAAGTAGGAGTATATAGAATCAGAATTGATTACATCAAATTTGGGCACAATGGAGTTCAACTACTCATAGAATAATACAATGCAATTCCAACAACATCTACACATAAGATTTACACTAAAAGCACCTCCCCTCGTGCCTCACAAACCCTATTGTACACTACTGCTACGTTTTTCAGCCTCCATTGAATGCTTTTAATGAGAACCTTTTATTTATAGAAAAATTTGAACGGTGCTCAGCCCAACTTTTGGTGCTCAGCCATAAGGGTTTCTTCACAAGTGGGTTTCTTCTTAGCTTAGTCCTTTGTCCTGATGCTTAGCACTTGACCTTTCCCTCTTGGGAGGGTTTCCTTTGCTGCTCAACCTCATGGATTTGTGCTCCATGTTTCCTCATGAGGCTCAACTCCATTTGTTGTGCTCAGCTAGAAAGTCAAAATATGTTGTCTTGTCTTTTCTACCTCCATGGCTCAACTCGAGTACCGTGGCTTAGTTGCATACTTGATATTTTCTCTTATAGTTACTGCAAAACAGAAAAATATCATTACAATTCATAGCACTCTATTTCTCAATACCTCATTTTGTATCTAGAGCTTACGAATGTTCATTTTATACACAAATAATACCATTTGATACATGATAAATGTCAATTTTAGATAGAAAATTTACTTATTCTTGACACTTATCAGTTATTTCCTGGAGTCTTACATTCCTTTTCTTCGTTGTAGTAAAAAATGAAAACAAAACAATAAAACAAGTCATCTAATTTGTACTATTTAAATCCCATATGACAAATAATCCTTAGTGTTTTCTCAAAAACACTATTTATTCAAACTTTTCTTCCATTAACCAATTTGGAACATGTGGGTTGCACAAGAATCAATTTTGAAGAGCATTGATTCATGAACGGAGGTTTCTTCCTGCACCCCCAAAGTTTTTGGGCCTTCTATTTTTATCCTTTAAAAAAAATCAAAATAAAAAATTGAATTAGGTAAAAACAAAAATTAAGTAATTATGAAGTTATGAGGTTGGTGGCTACCATCACAAACATAATAACTAATGTGGTATGGCTTTATGAATGATTCTTTGCACTCCCAAAATTACCTCACACTTTGTTTTCGCTTTGCATCCCCAATTCACTTTTTGAAGAGTTTCCTTTCACTTTCACTAAAGATTAAACCTTTGTGTTACTATCGTGCTCGTGGATTTTTTTGAAGATGAGGATTGCCATTCTCGTGGTCGTTTCTTCATATTTCAGCATCTCCTTACACGTTCGAAGGTATTTCTCTCTCTCTCTCTCTCTCTCTATATATATATATATATATATATATATATATATGTGTGTGTGTGTGTGTGTGTGTGTGTGTGTGTGTGTGTGTGTGTAAGAGCTGTTACATACATCTTCCGAAAAAAAAACAATTTCCGACAATTACGAAAGTTGACTTCCAGTTAATTACTTCACCGGAAGTGGACTTCTGGTTTCTCTCAGTGACAGAAGTGGACTTCCAAAATAAAAAATTTATCACTTGTGGAAGTCAGCATCCAGAAATGTATTCAATCGCATGTCGACTTCCGGTTTAGAACTTTGGCGGAAGTGGATTTCTGTCCACTATTAGCGTGCTTTCAGAAGTGGACATTCAAAAATACAATTAATCGGATGTCAACTTCCGATTTTAGGTCTTTCGAATGTGGAGGTGCGTTGGATTAGTTGAGTGGTTTTTGGTCACGAAAGTGGAGATCCAGAATTGTTACTTCAAATTTGAAATATACTTCAACTTTTTATTTTGTTATAATTAATATTTTTTTATGGTTTATTATTTATTTATTTTATTGTTACATGAATATTTTTATTTTCATATTTTATTTATTATTGTTGAAAAAATTCGGTATTGAATATTGATGCTAGGTTAGGTTGTAGTGGTGAAAGTTATCTAGAATGGAAGATTTCCCATTCAAGGAATCACAACTCATTTTGATTTTCATCTCAAATTTCTCTTCTTCTATAAATGAGATGTGCGATGGAGACTATACAAATAATTTTACGACTGAAGAGATATTTCTCACACGAGATGACTTGACTAAGTGGGTTCGAGAGATAGCTTTTGATCTCGATTTTGTTGTCATTATAATATCTGACAAAGCTAATGGTCAATCTGGGAGGAAAACATATGTACTGTTAGACTGTGAAAGGGGTGATAAGTATAGGAAGTACAAATCTGATGTTGAACCTAGTGTGTCTAGCACAAGAAAATGTGATTTTCCATTTAAATTTATAGGCAAACCAATTTCTAATGGAGATGGTTGGGTGTTAAAGGTCATATACGTATATCGTAACCATGATTTGTTTCAAACTTTAGTTGGTCACCCATCCGTTAAGAGGTTAAAATCTACTGAACATTCCTTACTTGTTGATATGTCTAAGAGCCAAGTCAAGCCTGCAAATTGCCTCCTGTGTGCAAGGTTTGCATCGCCAAGCTACTCATAAAGATGTGCAAGTATAACAACTCTCCAAGAGAACCTCCCACATGACTGCAAATCTGCAAACATATGCAGGTACGACACATTGATTGAGTAATGCTTTTATCCACAAAAATGGTGCAACCAAGAAGATGCAACATATACACATGTGTTGCAAATTCCCACTGCTCATTTTGACAACACTTAGTGTACTAGACTTTCAACCAACTCAGTCTTACTTGGGGACCACGATATTGCCTGAGCTTAGATGACACCATCACTCGTTCAAAACCTAAAAGAGCCATCAGACTCTCCAAAGCAACATCAAAGTCTAGTGCTTTGTTTGGACAAAATTGTCCCATTATAGGCAAGTGGAAGAGGACAAAGACGTCATCTAGTGTCACGATCATCTCTCCAAAAGGAAGATGAAAGTTTTTGGTCTCTCTATGCCACCTCTCAACAAAAGCAAATATCAAACCCTTATCAGGGTATTCAAAACATATATGACATAGTGGCATCAAACCATAATTTTGAACAATGACTCAACAACCTCATGACACACTCCGAATCATTTTAATTTCTTGCCATGCGACACCAACTTCATGTCCACTCGGTCCTAGTCAAAAATATTATATAACTTTGTTATACTTATCCACCAATTTCATCAAAAATATTATTAAAGTACTATACTAACTTGACCATCCTAAATAGCACGCGGGTCGGCCCACTTTTTTTTTTTTTAATTTTTATAATAAAACTTTCAATGTTTAAAAATTTGAAAACTTTAAGAAGTTCACAAAATTAAGTAAAGACTTTGGGGAATTAGATGATAAATTGATAATTGAACATTTTCATCATATTCATACTATGACATACACAATGTATTCTTTAAATTTTAGCACATTAAAAATTACATAATATTTGTCTTTTCCAGTTATACAAGAATTTGAAACGTTAATGCAAGAGTCCATAAAAGAAGTAATTAATATACACAAGTGC
>Ga0099822_1003136_pt1 | contig 21081 bp, 16 predicted proteins | sample CowpeawhiteBW_FD_76839 | JGI IMG/M metagenome (GOLD analysis project Ga0099822, IMG submission 76839) | Root nodule microbial communities of legume samples collected from California USA - Cow pea white BW | ecosystem: Host-associated > Plants > Roots > Nodule | place: USA: California | collected...
ACCACCGCCACATCGACCAGGCCGTCGAGGTCTTCAACAAGGCCGCCATCCTCAACTGCCCCCAAACCCTCCCGCTCTACAACGCCCTCCTCAAATCCCTCTGCCACAACCGCCTCTTCCACGACACCTACGCCCTCCTCCGTCACATGCTCCGCAAGGAAACGAATTACGTAAGCTGTTTCGGGAAAAAATAAAAATTTTGTGAAACGGAATTCGTATTCCCACAAAACTTTAAATTTTTCCCGAAACAACTTATGTGATCTGTTTCCTAAAAGTGTGAAACAGATGCCGGAATCTGTTTCATAAAAGATTATGTGTTGTTTTCTTGAAACAGAATGTGAAAGCTGTTTCATAGTTTCTGGAACGGAATACAAATTCCGTTTCACATCATAAACAGAAAAAAAAAGTTCAGCTACCACACTTGGAGAGAAGATAAAAGGATGCAGGTTACTCACAATAACACCTTTCTTCAAACAACCAAGAAATACATAACCTTCAACCACCACAAGCACAGACACTGAGACGACACTGAGAGAATAAACTTAAAAGAAAATGAATGAAAGTGATACAAACCTCCAAAGAGGGACCACCACCACCAGACAATGAAAGAATGAAGCACGCAAAAATGAAAGCTCAGGGACGTCAGGGACCACACGAGAATGAAACGAGAATGAAACTGAGAAATTTTAAATGAAGGCACAGTGAGACACATAGACAAACGGGAGAAGAAATACTATTTGGGGGTGCAGAAGTTGGCGACGCACTACCCACTTTCAGTTATATCTTAATGAAGGGCATAATTGTAACTTTTGGAAATACAGAAGAAGTGTTGAAAGTGTAAGGAGAAGCGTGCATACAATGCTCCTCGAATAGTCTTTACGAAAACAGGCTTCATTGTGTGGTATTGTGAGCCCAATTTGATTGGGCTTTCAACTGATAAGAAAAGGCAATTGTTAAATACACCTCCGAGAATATTCCTTTTTGAAAAGAAAATTCTCCAACACAAAGCCATCTCTTCAGCCGCCGTTGTTTCTCCTTCTCTGTCATTCAACCACTGAAGAAAAGTGCAGCACAATTATAACTAAGGACCTTGAACATATAGGGTAACCTTAGATTAGTACTTTTGAATTTAAAGATTCACGATCTTAAGGAGCTTAATTACCAAGAGCAATAACCATTAAAATAAATTTTCTAAAATAGTTTTGCATGTCTCAACCATGATTAAATATTTTATGAAACAATTTTTAATTTGTATTGTTAATTTAGAAGGCGAAAGGGAAGAAGAGAATTCGAAGGTGGAGGAGCACAGACCCTGGACTCTTTCGTTCCGGAGAAGTCGAATAGTTATCTTCATCCCGAAGAAGAACCATTCCAGAATGGTCAAAATGATCAAGAAAATTGGAACGATTGAAATCTGATTTATTAAAACAAGGATAGGAAGAAAAAGAAAGATAACAATCTCCACACCTATAGATACAGGGTAAAACGAAAGACGATATACATAACAAGTATTTTACAAGTTAATTCCACTGGTAACTAGACTATTGACTCGTCTCCAGCATCTGTGGATCAAAGAAACGAAAATGCTTAAAAAATCAGCTGTAAGAAAATGTTGAAAAAAGAAGAGTAAGGTAACGAAAGCAAACCTTTACCAGGAACAATCACAATAGGTGCTGCTTTACAGTGGTGCAAGCAGTACACCCCAACACTTCCCTGTAGCACACTGAAGAAAATCACAATCACAAGATGATGCTTCAGTTCAATCATAAATGCATCATGATTGAGATATAGATAGATACAGAGAGAGTCAAAGCAAACCTTTGCAAGAAGCCTCTGCCTCTGGTCCCCAAAATTACGGCTGCAGGTTTGATCCTCTCTGCTTCCTGGCAAATTATTTTTCCTGGATCACCTTCCACAATCCTCGCTACAGTTTTCACCTGCATTTTATCATCTATTGAGATCAATCATAAAATTGCTTTCACAAAAATGAATTTCGTTTGTTTTGCAATTAACAATATCAACAATTATTTTGTACAACTAATGCACGATTGGAATCAAAGTCTTGAAAAGAAAAGGAGATGCAAACCATTGCTACTTGAAAAGCCTCAACAGCCAATTTCTCCATCAGCCCCTGGCTTATCTCATAATAATCATTCATCTTCAAATCTGCAAAAAAATCAAAGAAAAAAAACCCTAATTATCCATTTCCAGATTGAAAGGGAAAAAGAAATGAAAAAAGTAAAGGTAGAAACCGGAAACGACGTGAACGAGATGGATAGTATCAGCGAGCCTACAAAAATGAACGAGAGCCCAATCGAAAGCGTGTTTGCTGTTGAGGCCATGATCTATGGCTATGATTATGTCCCTTCCTCTTCTCCTTTCCCCGGTTTCCCTCTCCAACTCCGGCTCCGGCGCCACCGGAAGCAGAGACGGAAGTTTCACTTCTCTGTAGTTGTATTCTTCATCTTCCATTACCGTCTCCATTCTCAAAACCACTCCCCCTGATTTTCTCTTATTTTAGATGCTAATTATAACTAAATTTAACATTACTATAAATTATTATCTTGTATTTATGATTAGAATGAATCTCACTTTTGAAACAATGAGTGATGTGATGTGGCCCACACATAACGTGAAAGCGATATTTATAAAAGATCACAAATAGCGTGATCGATGTGGGACTCGGTTTTTGTTGTAAGAAGAAGAACCTGAGCAATGGCAGGGAACAGCAAGAGCAGGATTCTATTGATCGGAGGCACCGGTTACATCGGAAAGTTCATCGTGGAAGCGAGTGCCAAAGCTGGCCACCCAACCTTTGTTTTGGTGAGGGAATCCACACTTTCAAACCCTGCAAAATCCTCTCTAATCGACAAATTCAAAAGCCTCGGTGTCAATCTTGTTAAGGTAAGTTAACAACATAAATCCTCAATCATTTCTCCATGGTTTTTGTTTTCCTTATGAAAAAGAGTTTGACCTTAATTATATTTATTATGTTCAGGGAGATCTATGTGATCACCAAAGTTTGGTGAATGCCATAAAGCAAGTGGATGTGGTGATCTCCACCGTAGGCCAATTCCAGCTAGCGGACCAAGATAAGATCATTTCTGCAATTAAAGAAGCTGGAAATGTTAAGGTATTCTTCTTTCTTCTTCTTCTTCTTCTTCTTGTTTTCCCCTTTCGGTGTATAGTTTTAAATTATGAAATACAGCACATGCACTCATACAGAAATTCTATCCCTCTGAGTTTGGAATGGATGTAGATCGAACACACGTAGGTGAGCCAGTGAAATCTAAGTTTGCACAAAAGGTAAAAGTTCGTCGAAGCATTGAGGCAGAAGGAATTCCCTACACTTGTGTGTCCAACAATTTTTTTGCTGGTATCTTCCTACCCAATTTTTCACAACTTGGAGCAACAACTCCTCCCAGAGACAAAGTTATTATCCTCGGAGATGGAAATCCCAAAGGTACAATGTCATGACATAACAATTAATGCATTAATATTAATTGTCTACCTGTTAACTTCTGTTGCATCAACAGTTGTTTTTAATAAAGAAGAGGATGTTGCTACTTACACAATCAATTCAGTGGATGATCCCAGAACTTTGAACAAAATTCTCTACCTTCGACCTCCCAATAATACCTTATCATTTAATGAGCTTGTCACTCTGTGGGAAACAAAGATAGGTAAAACTCTTGAAAGAATCTATGTTTCAGAGGAACAAGTACTAAAGCAAATTCAAGGTTAGTAAGTGAGGATTATTATTCAAGTATAGTTAGATTTAGTAGTGATAATAACTTTTTCTTTTTGTTCTTTTGTAGAGTCCTCGCCACCCGTGAATACGATCCTATCAATCGATCATGCTTCTTATGTAAAGGGAGACCATACTAACTTTGAAATTGAGTCTTCATTTGGAGTGGAGGCTTCAACTTTATATCCAGATGTGAAATATACTACCGTAGATGAGATTCTTAATCAATTTATCTGAAATACAGTCTAATTCCTATGTTTATTTTCTTGATAAAATTATTATTCTTTAAATAAAGACAATTGTATATATAAAAGCACCGATTTAATTTCAATGCTTGCAAAAAGAAACAGATTTAGGTCACATTATCATAATTTTATTATTAGATTAAAGAAAATATTAAATGATTTTTTTTATGGGTGTCAGTATATTTCCTACTAGTTAACATCACATTTTATCTCTCCAACAGATATTTAACTTCAGACTTTTCAATACAAAAAATATATAACAATTTTAATAAGAAAAAAAAGGTTTTGATGTCTTATTCATATATTTTTAGCATGTACATATCAGTGCCTCTAGATATTGCGAAATATAAAAATTTTCACCATACACCACTGTCAGTCATTTTCCCCTTGGATCTTTTTAATATTGAGACCATATAACATAAAAATTTAAGATATTTATTTTAGCCGTCAAATAAGAAAATTAATATTTTAAAATGTAATTCTATTTATAGTATACCAAGCAATAGAAAAATAACCATAAACTAAGTTATAAGCATTGTTTATTTTGGAGACCTATAAAATTAGTTAGCATGCATTTAGAGTTGTAACTTCTATGAATAGTTTTTCTAAATTTGGTAGAAAAGTATGCATAAACAAGGGTTTGTTATCTCTTAATCAAAATAAACTTTTCAACGCAACTCTCATATCTTGGTTGGTGAAGTCACACCAAAATATGAAAAAACCTCTAACACAATTTTCCCTTCAGCATATGCCTCTCCCATGCATGTGGGGTACAGTCATACTTATGTGGATGAACCTTTAATATATCAATATGTGAATTTTCCACTGACAACACTTTTCGTGCAAATATTTACTTTTTCGTTTGCATCGCGGGGAATTGAATTATGACCATGATTTTTACTTTTTCGTTTTACAAAATAAGTCAAAATTCAATTCCAAGGATTTTTATTTTTTAAAATAATTAATAAAATAAAATAAATAAATGAAATACAATCATTATGTACATGGTATCTAGAGTTTTTTTTTTCTTTCGCTGCTGGTGTGCAATTTTCACCAGACCTGAAAGGAAGTTTCAGGAGCCACCATCTTGGTAAGGCCATGTCATTAGTACAGTGTCCACAAATTTTGCTGATGACTAATTTCCAGAAAAGAAACCTGAATGACTTTCTTTATTAAGGTCTTTTTCTTCCATCAAAATGGAAATGGAAATGCAAAACGTCCCATAGTCACAAATCAAATGCAATGTCTAGACAGCTTATCAATAACATCCTAAGGAATGGGCCCAGATTTTGACGCACTTTAATAGACACATTAGTGGAAACCTGAACTTATCCACCAATCTCTCTACTTTCGGTGATGGGGTGTTCAATTCAACATCCTATCTAATCTTAACGATATGTCTGGGGCAGACAGAAAGCCTAAAGCGACAGATGAACTTTGCCTTAATATGAGGCAGAACCAGTAATGGAAAAATTCTAGTATCACAAATTCAAGAATACAAGATGAGATTTACAAGAAATCCAATCAATACATGTGTACCAATATCAGCACGTCTTCATGTGTAATATAATAAATAGTGGGCAACAAGATTTTCTGCACTGCATAATGCATACGCATCCATAATACCCTAAATACAAATTCTTTCAAAAAAAAAAAAAGTGGAGGTGGGGGAATTAACTAGCCTGATTGTTCAGAAAACCTAACAAAGTAGATCCTCATTGTGAGAGCAAAGTTTTTCAGTCTGCTCGAGAGCCACTGCTACCTGCAGAAGATTTCTTACCAGTATACTTCTGCCAAATATTAAAAGAAACAGTGTTATGTTTCAGGAAGAAAGGACACAAATATAAAAACAAATCTTTTGCTGCACTGAAGTTACAAAAGAAATACTAACAATTGTACAAATAAACTATGGAAGGGAAATCTAAGAATAAGACCAACCTGCTTCCCCAAGTTAAATGGGATATATTTGTATTTGATCATGTGTGCAACTTGGCGCCTCATTGTAAGGACAAAGAGAACAAACCAGTAACAGAGTAATATAGGCCAAAAGACAGGAACATCAAACGGGGAAAAGAAGGTCATCACAAACGCTATGCAGAGAGCCTTGGTGAAAGAATACCTACACCCATTACAAAATTCACACGCATGAAAAACAACAACCACTTTCAGTAAATAAAGAACTTACAGATACAAATGAACTTACACCACCCAAATCACTTCCAATTTAGACACCAGTTAGATAACTACCAGAAAGTACTTCAGAAAAAGAAATTACGATAAAAGGAATTAAGTTTCCCACATAAATAGTTTAGAACTTTCTCATTTATACGCATCAATTTATTCCAAAAACTGATTTTAATTACAGGAGAAACTAACGACTTTTTTGGTGGATATATTTCTCTATTAACACTTTTAATAAAAAAAAATATGAAGTAAATGTTTCCACAAACTCAAATCAGTTCATGCATTGGTTAGAAATTATATTTTGGATAAACTAATACGAGAAAATTTTACAACTTAAGATACAAATAAGCTAACTTTAGTTTTTGCATAAACATATTTCATATTTTCTTCTTTTAGAAGTATTTACGGAATATTTTATCCAAACCGGCCCTTAATTCATCTTATCATCTAATTTTCTTCTAAGTGATTACTGAGAATTAGTTTATTATTACACAATCTAATTTTAAGATAAGTTTTTCAATAAAAGCTTCGAGATTACATAAGCTAATTTTAAGATGAGTTTTTCAATAAAAGCTTCGAGATGAGAAAAATAAAAAGAAAAAATAAATTCATTCTTTCATAATCTATAATTAACTTATATACAACTTAATGCCTAAAAGTTCTTATACATTAGCCCTAAATCTTGACTTTTACATAAGTTAATCACACCTCATAGAGAAACTTATGTCATTATCTTTTCTTTCTATTCCTCTTTCATACATTCCTTATGGAGAAACTCTTCCAATAGAACCCTAAGTTTAATTCCCTTCATCTTCCTATTTCCTCTCCGTGTAAGTGCAACATGGTAAACTCAGGCAGTTACAAACTGGACTATAAACTATCGTTTATGATGCAATTACAAATCCAGGGATACGAAAAAAAATAAAAATCCTGAATTAGCATAACTTAAAATAAAAATTAGAAAGAGTGTGCGTGGAAAGTTACCAGAACTTAAACTCAGGGAGGCGGCGAATGAAGGGTTTGAACTCATCGGATCCTTTGGTGGGAAGCAAAGGGGAGTTGGAGGGATCGAGCTCTGGATCAACCAAAGGGGATAGAAAACCAATCAAGAGATTGAGGAGGTAGATTCCGAGGCCGTAAGAGACAACGTAAAACCCCTGAACGTAAACAATACGCAAGACGTAGATGGATGCCATGACCAATGTCCCAATCCATCTGTAGGCGGAATGAGGGGTAGATTTGTCCAGATAATACTGAAACAGCTTAGAGAACTCCTGCAGATATTGCTTCACCGGCGCAGACGACGGAGCAGCACCACCGCCACTTCCCTCCATTCCGACGCTTCAAATTTAGAATCCCAACAAACGAACACAATCGTTCACTGTTGATGTTATTTATCAAGGTTTAGGAAACAGGGGGAAAGGAGATCTGGGAAGGTGTCTTGCGGGGAAAAGAAACCCTAAGAAGGTGGAAAAGAAACGAAAAGAAGAGAAAAGAAAGAGAATTGAACAAGAATTGAAGCTGACCTGTGCGTGCGGATCTACAAGGTGGGTTGTTTGGGTTTGAATGTTTGATTCCGTCAACCAAGTTCTCTTCTGTGTCTCATTTCATGTTAAGAGGATGGAAGTGGAAAGTAAGGTTCTGTTTTGTGTTCTATGTTATGTGTCATGTGCTTCTAATGCTAACTCACTCACCACCTTCTTTCTTACTTACCATATGTACCCTTCTTCACTGCATATAATTTTCACAAGTAAAATCATAAAAATTATTATTTATTATTTTCACTTTCAATGTAAATTCAAAGGTTATTTCCGTTCTAATATTGTCTTTTTTCTTGCAAATAAATAGCTATAACTTTTTTAAAGAAAATAAAAATTCGAAGGTATTTCCGTTCTAATATTGTCTTTTTCTTGCAAGGTTCCTTGAAGTGGGCTTTGCCGAGCGGCCCAATAGATTATGGCCGTGCCTCTATCCTGCACCCCCCACATTATCAGAAAAAGTTAGAGTCGAATTAATAAAATTCAAAACTTTTATTAGATACTCAATCCAATTAAATTCTATATTTTAATTCAAACATACGAATTTTAGACCCGTGAACATGTCGACTAATTATTAATTTAAATATAAAATTCTAATTTATTCCACAATTTTGTACTTGTACTCTACTCACTCAATGCTAACAATTTCTTTCTCTTTTCTGGTTTTTTTTTCTTGCTTGTATTGTTTTTCTCTTGTTGTTGGCTTCTTCTTCGTGCATCCGTACATAGTTTGCAGAAGTAGTCTTCAAGCATTACTGTATCAGATCAGTGATTACGAATCATAGTTCCATCTTTCACATGACATCCACTTTGCTCCAAGGCAAATTCAAAGAAGCCACCTCCATTAATGGTGGAATTAACACATGGGGGAGCAAACTGCAGAATTATATCTCTCAATGTGAGAAAACCTGTAACTTGCTCCTTATCATTGACGAGAAAGCTGAAACTGCTGTTAGTCTCTGTGGTATGCTCCATTATTTGCTTCAGCGTTTCATTTTCATTGCTGGCAACTGGCAAGTCCATTCTGGGTATGAAGCTGTTCTTCAGCCGAAGACTTCCTGCGGTGAGAAAAGCCCCTTGATCACGTTCAATGCTTGGCTTAGTTTCTGCTTTCTCAGTCTCCATGTGAATGAATTCCCCCACAGTTAAAATCCTGTCATTGCATATAAACAGTCACCTCTGTCATATTGGTTACTGTAATTATCGAGAGATAGGACATGTCTTGAACTTACGTTCTACTTCTAAAGATGTCATTATTCTTTACAAGAATATGAACATCACTTTTCCTCACATTACCAAGGAGCTTCTTTGTTTCTCGATCTACAACAGCTACTGCACTAGTTTGGTTTTGGCAGAACGTCTTTAAAGCATCTGCGACAGTTTGGTCTGCAAATACACAACTAGGATTTTCTAGGCCTTCAAATCTGTGCAAGGACAAGAAAAGGGTCAGAGAGAAACAAATCAAGATTGCGAATTCACTTTAGCAAGTGGAGAATAGATGTATCATGTATGTATGTATGTACATTAAGGAATGTGAGTTGAATACCGCAAATCTGACAAGTTCTTGTCTGCAATGTTATCAAACCACTCTAGTTCACTTGATTGAAGAAGGTGTTGGACTACTGCATTCTAGCAGCATATTACTGTAAGATATCTGTGCTTCAGCCATATAATTCTAAACCTGTGCTTAACTCAGCAGATACCTGTGTAACAAAACCGATGATTCCATCTTCACGTTGCTGCACGACCGGCAAAACGTGCACCTGATGCTTAGAGAGAAGTAGCAGTGCATGCAAAACCGTATCATCCAAGTTTACGGGGAAAAATGGTTCCCAGAGGAATGACATAGCCAACTCGCTAATCTACAACTCAAGAAGTATAAGTCGATTTTAATCTAATATATTCAAAAAGTGAAGGTAGCATAAAGAAAACGCAGGAAACCTTGGTTTGCCCAATCTGAGGAATCTGGTCCAGGACGGAGAAAAAGCCACCGTTCTTGATAGATTTGAGATTGTCTGTGATCTTTTCATATTCCTTTCAAATACCATGTGTGATTAGAATGGCATGGCATTTGGGTGGGGGAATCAATCACAGATAGAAAGGTAATACCTCAAGGCACCAAAGAACCATGCTTGTAAAATCAACGAGACCAATGTACTGATCTGAAAACGTCATGTTAACCGCATCGGAGTCCATGTCGACAATTGCTGCAGAAAACACGTCCTTTTCGTACAACGTATGAATTGCATCCCTTAAACTGTCTCCGGCTTTCAATTCCAAAACTTCGGATACAAGAGACCGGACATGCATTGAATCATGTAATGTTCACGACATGCATTGATTCTTGAACATAAACATAAGTGGGCAACGAATGTAATAAAAGTACCAGGTGAGTTTTTTATGCCAGGTATCGAATTAATGGGTATGCGATCAAGAAATTGCTGAAGGGCGGTGCCAGAATCAATCTGCACGTGTTGGCGGTCACCATTGTCGAGGCTTGAAGTGAGGTTCTTTGCCTTGTCTTCTAACCCACCTTCCGAGACGTTCAACACTTCCGCTGTTTTCACGGATTGCATTGTCTTCGTTTCTTCTTCTCCGTGCGCAAAACTCCGTGCATTTAATTTAGCTCAACAACTCTTTCACTTTTCCCATTCCTCCTCACTCACCACCTGTGCCTCTCACCGCACGTTTAGGACTTTGACCTTCTTCAAACTCAGAACTTCCGCATCTCCGTCTCTTCATAATCACTTATCCCGAATGGAGAATTATTTACTATAGATCTAACCAATTTCACGTGGCAGGTGACTTCATTGTTTAATTTACAAAAAAGATGCATTTTTTAACCATACTTCTTAATTTAAGAAAACAAGTATATAGTGATATATGAATATGAATGTATCGTTGAATTGAAACCACTTACTTTTCTTTTTATAGTATTACCATATAACATGATAGTGCCATTTTCCTAGGAATATTTGGTATTCATTGCCACTGCCACTATTTTCATGACACTCTCATCATTAAATTTAAGATTTTGTTAGCGCTTCAGTTGACGTATGACTGTAAACAAAAACTGATGGTTATGACAAATAATAATCTAGAAAGTGGTAAAGAAACTTCGCAGCTCAGAATCGGTCCTTCAATTTATTTGCTTTCATGCGACTTGGCTTTCATGTTTTATTCATTCTATTTTTACATGTAGTGGTGGGTGGGGGAAGGGTGATTCTATTTTACAAATAGAGAATCGGTGTTCTGCTTTCTCCATTGTCACACCTAACACAGCATTGCGTTCTGTCCGCAGAGATGTTTGAGTGTGTTCCTCACAATGCTTCTTTCACCTAGCGCCTCTGGGCAAACCGCCCAAGACATAAGCTCTATCCTTTCATATGACAGTGCCATCTTCTATTGTTGCTTTCTCCGCTATGATGGTGATTCCTGATCGAATGTAAAACCCGTCTTCTGGTCTATCTGCCTCTTGAACGCCCTACATAGAAAGCATTTGAGTTGGTAGCCAAGACACAAATAGTTTGCTTAAACCAGAAAACATGTGACTGTAAAACACGATCAAAGATAAAATCATGCTTACATCTTTGTTCTTGATGATGACATCTTTCCCAATTTTTGCATTCTTGTCAATGATACAGTTCCTTCAACAAAGTTAACAAATTTATGTGAACAACTGTGTTACTATGACAATGCTATTTCTTATCACGATATTCATTCAATATATTTTCAGGCCCATAAAAAGATTCAATAATCTAGCGTCCATTAACTATGTATGAGTTAAAAGTACCTAATTTTGGTATTCCTTCCAATCCCAATTGGGACCTTCCCCTCTGCCAGGAGAGAAGCAATTTCGGATTCAGTTTGGTAATAGTCCGCTCCCATCAGTACAGTGTCCTGCAAAAGAAGGTATCGGTTAAAGAGGAATTTTAAGTGGGGTGGTGTAGCATAACAGGTCTAGAATGTGAAGTGTTTGTTGTTTACCAGAATTTCAACTCCATAATCCAAACGTGAACGTTCACCCACAACGGAGTGTTGCACTGTGCATTCTCGTAGGAAACATCCATGGGAGATAATGGCATCCACGATCTACCAAAGAAACTCAAACAGAATGAGCAAACATTTCATGATGTTACTCTTTTATTTCAAATAATTTCATGATGTTACTAACATATTATGAGATAGAATTTTATCAATGTCATACCCTGCATTTGTCAATCTTAGTTGGTGGTAGGAATCCTGGAGATGTGTAAATGGGAGTCTTGGGGTCATAAAATTCGAACTCGTGACTCTGCAAGAGAATGGCTTTGAGCATATGAGTGTCATAAATTTGAAAACTATTAAATTAGAAAAATGATAGCCATAAACACCTTCAACCTACCTCTTCAGTAAGAGCCAAGTTAGCATCATAAAAGGATTTTATTGTTCCAATGTCTTCCCAATAATCTCTGAAAAAATATGACTGCAAAAACAACAAACATATAACTCTTTTACCTCCGCCATAGCTATAATTAGAACTCTAACGTACAGAAACATGTGAAAGAAGATATATTCATGCAATTTTCTCTTACTTGGACATTGTGGTCCCTCACAGCTGCAGGGATGATTTCAGATCCGAAGTCATTGGAGGTAGGATGTCTACATTCTAGAAGATTGAGTAAAACGTCTGTCTTGAATACATAAACCCCCATAGATGCAATATATGGTGACTTCAGTGCATCTGGGGGTGACAACCCAAGAAGAGAGGTGTCCACTTGCTGCAAGAATACAACAGGAATATGAGTACATATCAGATAAATATACATTGAGAACATATTCCTATGATGGCAACAAGTTTTGTAGAAAAATCAAATGACTATGGCAAGGAAAAGAAAAGGATGAAACATCAGAATTGAAGGCTTATTTTGGTCCAGCAAGTTCACGGAAAATGCTATAATGCAAAAGATAATCACTCCTACAAGGAGGAAAGACTCTTGAAATGGTAATTTTCTTTTTCTTTTCCTTTCTAGCAGTGAGCAACCACAACAAAATTACTAGATAACATGAAAACAGAAAGAAAGAAGATGCAACATTAGGTTAGATTGTGAATTACCATTGCTGTCATATCATCACCCTTTGGTTTTTCTGAAAATTGAATGATGCGGCCTCTATCATCTAGTTTAACCAATCCATAATCTGAAGCACGGCTGTAAAGCAGATAAATAAATTTGTAATTTTTTTGTTACCAGAAAATTAGTGGTTTCTATTTACTCACCCTGGAAAGAAATTAAGAAAAACTATAATTTGTTCTTTATATAAACGAGGGGTAGTATCAAGCAAAAAAAAAAAAATATATCTGTCTGAACACACCTGTTACCCACAGCAGCACATGAAACAGTGATATCAGCATTTTTGTCAATGTGACTCTGTTCATTTGTAACCAAAGTAAATCAGAAAACTTTTGATAAATAAAAATAGTATCCATTATACAAAAACAATTACACTGCAAACCTGTATTAGGTCCATGTAATCCATTCGATATAGATGATCTCCAGCCAAGATCAATACATTCTCAACGTTTGTGTTCTTGGCATCCTGCAAGAAAGACCCTATTACTTGTAGAGGAGCTCAAACCGTGATAAGAAAAGGCCAAGTAGTATATAAAAAAAAAAAAAAAAAATTCACACCCACCTCAAATACCCAAGTGAATTGCCTCACAGCATCTGCAGTTCCTTGGAACCACTTCTTTCCGGCCTCTCCCGGTGTTTGAGTAGCCGCCAGAACCTGTTAGGAGTTTAGGGTAGCTTAATTAGTGACCACATGAATAATTAAGAACCACAAAACTGAAAGTGGTCAACCAAGAACTCTAGTGGCTCATATTTCTCCATCAACCACAGCAACCAAAAGTGGTGGTGTAGCACTTACTTCCACGGTCCCATCCCCAAAGTTGATGCCATTCCCAAAATAGGTGCGGGCGATGTGACGGTTGAGAGATGCAGAGTTGAACTGAGTCAGCACAAATATCTTGTTGATGCCACTGTTGATGCAGTTGCTCATAGGGATGTCTATAAGCCTGTAGCATCCCCCCACAGGCACCTGAAAACGCATTGCATGCCACACACCATGTCAACGACAACTTAATATTCAGACCAAAACAACCACAACATTAAACAACTTAGGATTCACTTACCGCAGGTGTGGCAGCGCGTTGGGTGAGGGGAAATAGCTGCTTCCCAGGTCCTCCACCCAGTATGATGGAAACAACATTTTTAGGATCAGCCCTTCGTCTCATGAATGAAGGCACTTGCAAGGACTGAAACTCAAAACACACCAAATAAAAATGCAACCACACAAACAAAGAAAAAGGTCCAAGAATGTAGAAGGTGAATCCCAGAATCGAATTCAACTCACCACTGATTCTTTGGCATCGTTTGAAGTGAGGATAGCAGATGCAACATCATGCGGCACCCTCCTCTGGCTTCTTGAACATTTGGCCAACCGATTCGTCACAAAGGCACTGCTGTTCAGGCCAAGTTTCAGTCTTTCCCCAAGAAAGCTACTTTCTTGACGAAAAAGATGGCCTTTCTGTGAGTTCACCAAGTGAGCATTGGCTTTCAGGGTCACACAAGAAGAAGCCATTGCAGTGATCTCAACTCACTGCTAAAGAAGTGATGGGTGAGATGCTGAGTTACAAACTCTGTGAAGTGTGCATTACATAAAGGGCATGAGATATACTGTAATAAATTAAATAACATAAAGAAAAAAGCTTACCTTGACACAAAGGAAGGCGAAGGTGAAGAGGATTAAATTAATGAAATTTTGTAAGTATGCAATAAAGTGGAGGAAATCAGAAGAACCAATAACAGTGATTTTGATTTTTGAGATTATTGAAGGTCAATCATTAGACTTATAATGCGATCGAGTGGTGATGAAGGTACCAGAGGTTGCCTTTATTGGCTCACGAGAAAAATCTTATGGTTTTTGATAACTATTCTTAGTTTCCAAAAACTATAGAAAAGGTAGCATATATATAAAATAATGTTGCCTTGCCGCTGTAGTCCAAGCCCCCCAATTCCCATAGTCCAAGTTTCTAGGTGTCTGCGCCACGTGGGATGGACATTAAGGAACAAAGACATGTCATCGATTACGGTCACTGCTCCTAAATGAAATCAAATAAAATCAAATAATTGATATATAGATTCGTTCCAAAAATGTTGATGTGAATTTCTACGGTTCATATTTGCTTCGATGTGTTATAGTACACAAAGATACTGCTTTAACCTGACACATCTTCACCATCCTTGGAGCTATGTATCCATTTCACATGTTGCAATTTTGTCACTAATCGTTCTTCTTCTTCATTTTCGTTCTTGCCATTTCCATTTCACTGCTTAATAAAAGATAATCACGTTCTTTAAACTAATAAAATATGAAGTTTCGTTATTGATCACTGCGTGCTGCATTAATCTGAGGTGAAAGTAGAAAAACATTGGAGTTTATGAACCGAATGAGATGAGAAGAATCCATTTGATGCCTCCTGAGTCTGAAAGAAGGACAATTTGTCTCTGATGATTCCCATTAACTTATAGCAAAAATACGTTGAGAAATTCAGATCCCACTGAATATTTAAGAATCGAATCGAAGTATACAAATCCCTCTGTCAAGGGCCTGTCAAATAGTCCAATTCTATCAGAATGTCCATATACAAATCCCAAACTCATTCATTTCTCTCAGTTCAACTTTTTTACTCTTCTGCAATCAAATTATAATTTATTGTACATTTATTTTGTTATGTTATTATAATTGATTTTTATCTTTAAATTAAGAATTTAATTGAAAAATATTTATCTCGAAATTGATGAGATAGAGGATGAAAAAAATGTTTTTTTTTTTTTATAGAAAAGATGACAAGTTAAAAAAATGGAGTGTCTAATAACCAGATATCCTATTTTAACCTTTTTTTTTCTTTTTATTCATAAACCTTGTATATAAAATTGTATTAGACTAAATTTCATCCATATCAACATATCCATAATACTACTTTCATTGAATGTCATTTACCGTAATAATACTTTTTAAGTAGGAAAGTCTCATTTTTGTTACTTAAATGTGTTAAAGTGGGAGGTTAAGTAAAAAAGCAAAATACTTTAAAATTTTTGAGTTAAAAATAATATCGAATATTTTATAGGTGTAAAATCAATATTATATAATTATATAATCTTTCAATAATTATAATTATAACTTATATATAACCAAAACGAAAGAATATATAACCAAACACTAACTAAGTTTAATGCATATCGCGTAAAAATTGACATTACCAATTGATAAAGATTTCATTAATGTATTTCTTTTAAGTTTTTCAAATATTATAATAAAAATAATATATTCACTACAAAACATTCCATAATTAAATAGAAAATCTGAAAACATTTTATATTTCAGAATAAGAAGATGAAAAAAAAAAGAGTGATGGTGTATATAAACAAATATTTTGAATTTGGAAGAACATGAGATGGAGAAGTACAAAAGGTATCTTCAATCTTGTAATTGTCATTTTACGAAATAATGTAACTGCTGGATCAGGTGGCTACCCAGAGTGAGCAGGCCAGGTCCATGGACGGTTCACACAGACGCAGCGGGGCCCAAGCCCCATTTCATCTGTCAGTGGGCCCATCTCTTGTGGTCCACATACCTTTCCATCACCTCGCTTAAGTTCTTCATTAACATTAATTACTATCACCACCATAAAATCATTAATCACATTTAAATGTTAAAATCATTCTAAATATGTACTTATAATCTATTTAAAAAATACCCTCCTTACAAAAAAAAAAGGTATATTATTGAAAGCATTACATTATAATAAAATCATATAAAAACAAAAGAATGTGGAGATGAAGATGAGGCCCGTTAATCAGAAGTTGGAGGCCCACACTGAATGATTATGAGAACAATGCATGTGAAAGAGAAATCGATGCAATGCAATAGTGTTGGTGATGATGGTACTCACATACATACATGCATACATGATTCATGTGAATATGGTGCCCTTCCATTACCTCCACCGTTGGTTCTTTTGTCTACGAATGGTGGATTCATGATCATGTTATAAAATAATCATGATGGTTCACTTAACTCGATCTCCACCGTTGAAGTGGTGTTGTTGAATGTAAAAATATCAATCCAACAGCAACATTAGACACGACCATTGACAGAACCACTCTCAACTCTTGGTCGTATTTCAATCATTTTATTTTATACTAAAAAGCACTTTTTTATATTTTAAAAAATAACCAATTATTTAACTAATGCTAAATATAGTTTTTGCAATTGACAAGGCGACCATTTTCCAACGTTGGATTTCGTTATGGAAATACTAAATAATATCAAAGTTAATTTCTCAAATATTGTCGCGACTAGCTACAACGATTTAACGAAGAGGTCTAATATTATGAAGTTTATAATTTTTACTTATTTTTAAAAAATAATAAGGATTTTTAAGTTTAAATTTTAATATAATAGATATCGTACCGATATAAATAAATTCATATTTTTTTCATAATTAAAATGATCGATATAAATAAAACCAAAAATCTGATACGGAAGGGTCTGGTTGTCCCTATTAAGAAAAACAACATACAAAGTGACAACATTCATGTGACATGTCTGCTAGCAATTCATTAACGCAAATACAAAAACATAACAGTGATCGAGATAACTCACATTGGTGTTTTTTTGGTTGTAACTTTTATTTCTTTATTATAGTTATTATTGTTAGGTGTAAAGGGGAAGTTTTGTTAGAAATAATAAATCTGAATTCAATCATGTAAAATATTATTCTCAATTGTTAGGTGTAAAGAGAAGTTTTATTAGGAATAATAAATCTGAATCCAATGACATTATTTTCGATCTAAAATCTTAAGATAATGAATTTATAAATTTTTATTATTATATAGTGTTATTTTTTCATTGGTTAGAACTTAAATTCATATTTGGATTCTTAAATATTTTAATATTTTTTATTTAAAATCTGTTAAATTTTGACTTTTGTGATCAATCTTTGTACTTGTTTTTTTATTATTTATATAAAGAAAATTGATACTTTAATCCACTTTTTTGACTCATTTTTAACCTACTGTGATGTGATGTAGTAATCTAAGAATGATAAGAGTGATGAGTTAAAAATGAATAAAAAAATAGGTTAAAATATCACTATTCTTATATAAAACTCTAGAATCCTTGACTAAAACTAGTACATTGTAAGGTGTGTGAGATCTAAAAGATTTAAATGATGTAGATGTTTAAACGCTGATCAATTTTGATAGATATTTTTATATTGTACGAAACTATGGTTTGAAAATTATTTTAATGGATGTTCGAGGATCGATCTTTGCAATTGTTTCATATATTGAAAGAGCATTAATTAATTATTTTATATTCTTTCGTTATAATCTCTATTAAGTTAAAATTTTCATGTCTTTAATTTTTTTTTTCTTTTGTGTTCTTCTTTAAATAATTACAATTTTTTTATGGGTGATTTGAGAGTCATGATTTTTAGTATGGATTATTTGAGATGACAACAAACAAACGAGTATGACTTCATTATGCCTTCTTTATCTTCCTTTTTTATTTGCATTTACATTGATTTTTATGTGGATCTTTGATATAATCTTCTTCCATGACTTTTAATAAATTTAAGTCTCTCTAGAAAAATTTGTTTTATAATTAATAAATTATAACTTTCATCATAAAAAAAACAGTAAAATAGAAAAATGCGAGATTTTTTTTCCTATTATATAGGTCATATAACAATGATGATTTTAATATTATTGTTAATTTTTTTAAAATACGAGAAACATGTTATATAAATAAACCTGTTATTTTATTCAATTCATATATTTTATATACGAAGACCAAAATACAATAAATATCAAATATTTAAAATATTTCAATTCTAATTTAAAGTATTTTTATCTTTATGTAATACACACTTTTAAAACTATTTTTTAAAATTGACTTAAATAAGAAATGAAATAAATAAGTATTGTGGTCAAATTTTTTTAAAATCATAAACAAGTTATATAAAACCTTTAAAATCACTAATTATTTAAAATAAGTAATGGCCTAATTGTTGTACATCTTGATTGTACAAATATTTGAATCTTGTTAAAAAATTATAATGGAGTTCACCATATTTTTCTGGCTTTTTAAAGAAAAATATTTGAGTATGACAATGAAAAGTAAATTATACTCGTACTTAATAAGAAGAAAATGTTTAGATAGATAACTGTGTTTATAAATGTAATATTTTCAACATTAAAACTTTATTCAAATAATTTGTAATATAAAATTTAAAATTAAATAATATAACAATAAATCATATAATTGTTTTTATCAGCTAGGATTTTTTATTTTACTTAATCAAGTCTTAAGTAATTTATAAATTTCACTACATTTAATTGGATTTTTATTAAAAGAATAATTTTATTAAATCATGATTTTCTTATAATAAATATTTTTTTACATATATATATATATAATTAATGTAATTTTATTAAGGATGTGATGTGTCCTGCCATATTTTTCTTTAATAAAATTATAGAGCGATGTCACAGTATAAGCTTATTGGGAACAGTTATACAAAAGTAAAAACACTTTAAACACTTTATAACATAAATTTTAAATAAAGATTTAATTGAAAATACTATAATTTATTAAACAAAACTTAATTAAGCTGATATTTTTTCTTTCACACATTCTATCCGAAATTATTATTTTTTTAAATTGTCAAAATTGTAAAGTGGGGAGTGTAAATAGCGTAATTAAAGAATCTTATACCATAGTTCAGGCAATTTCAAATCCAACATATAGAAACAGATTTCAAAAGATAACAATAAAAAGAAAAAAGAAACTTTGCACACAATTAAGAAGTAATAAAAGCTCAATTAGAATATGATTTATTTTAAATTTATTACTGTATCTTCGTCTAAAATAATGACTATTCAATTAGATATTTTTGTCATGGTGATTGATGGTTCTTTAAAATTTTAAATTAGTGATATATTAATAATATTATAATAAGTACTAAGAACATATTTGGAAAAGAAAACAAAAATTAAGGTCGATAATTCAAAATTTATAATTTTTATTATTCTAGCAGTCCTCCGTCAATTAATAAGTCTGGTTGTAAGAAATTAAGTGATTAAAAAATATCAATTCGTAAAAATCATAAGAATAATGAAATAATTCAACCATTTAAGGGGAATACAAAAAAACAAACTCATAAATTAGTACTTACAAAATTTACATCTTTTACCCTGAGACTACTTTTATTGTGGAGAAAGTGAAGAGAAAAGTTTCATAGAGAGAATAAAACAAAATATTTACTGCAACGGAAAAGTTTAATTTTGAAAATGCGTAACACGATATACTTTAAATAGAACTAAACTATGGGCTCAGTTAAATCCTGCGTGACAATTTTAGGATTGCACACGATTTTGTTGCCTAGCACGTGTATATTGCTTTTCGCATGATTGTGCTGAGGTAACACATGATTATGCTGATGTAATCGATGTTCAAGTTTCCAAAAATATCAATAATAATTTTAGAATACTAAAAATATAAATATAAAAAATTAGTAAATCACTTAAAAGATATCACATAAAATATTTCATTTTCCTTCCAAAAAAATCCACCAGAGAGATAAGATAACAACAAAATATGAGAAAGATTTTGAGTTCATTATATCAGTAGGCATATACATGTATGATTTGCATGTACAAATGTATCTATTTCGATGAGTACAAAAATTGAGTCCCAGGTATGTTGGACTAGTGGTTAAGAACATTAAGAAGGGAGACTCTTATTTTGATTAGTCGCCTAAACAGAAACTCGAGTCCTTCTTCAAAGTCTTGAATGCACGACTCCATTTTCTCCAACTGCCTTTGCAGATTCTTTGTTTCTTCACATTTGGATGTCTTGGCAAATACAAAGGACTGCAATGCTGCATCCACTTGGGCAAATTCATTTTCATCCGCCACTTCCGAGCAACCCACTCTCTTTGCCTGAATTAGCTTCGAAATTGAACGCCAGGTGTTTGACTTTGCTTCTGTTGAGGCTGAGATAAACTGCAACACTGTCTGAAATGTTGACAGTGTTGCCACTTCCGTGTCTTGTAATAAGGTAATCAAAGACAGTGTTTGGTGATCTTTGTCTGTGGTGGAAGAGATGTTGGAACTCTTTGAAGAGGCATTCAAACTTGCCAAGGCTTTGGAGATGGCCTTTTTCACCACCTTTCTAGATGTCAAGAATTTCTTAGCCTCTGCTGCCAACTCCACTTCACCACCCCTCTTCCTTCTTATCATCGAATGAACCTCACGTG
>Ga0099822_1003138_pt1 | contig 21074 bp, 10 predicted proteins | sample CowpeawhiteBW_FD_76839 | JGI IMG/M metagenome (GOLD analysis project Ga0099822, IMG submission 76839) | Root nodule microbial communities of legume samples collected from California USA - Cow pea white BW | ecosystem: Host-associated > Plants > Roots > Nodule | place: USA: California | collected...
AATAAAATATTTGGACTAAGAAACGCACGAAAGGATTGAAATAAATGTCAAAGTTGTAATATATATATATATATATATATATATATATATATATATAATTTTTATTTTTTCAAAAATAAAATAAAATATAATTATTTCCTAAATAATAGTTAAATTAAAAACTAGATTATTTCACATTTGGGAAATGAACGTCACAAATTATTCTATTAAAATTTCTTATTCAAACACATTATAAGATTAAATTTCTACGAAAATTATAAAATAAGAATATGGGTGACAAGAAGAATATATTGTGTGGTATTAGAGATCACCAAGAAAAAGATGATAGAAACGGATGAAAGAATATATAATATGGTTGAGAGATCCGAAAGAAGCAAGTAAGGAGAAGTGAAGAAAGTATTACACATTTTCAAATAAAACTAAAAGCTTTATCGATTTTCTATCTGTAATCCCCCACATTTACTAAGTTTCACTTCCTCTCTAATTTCTTTGAAGTTGAAATTATTTCTCGCCCAAAACCAACAACCTAAAGTCTAGTATTAGGATTATATTCACTCAAATTCGATATTTTCACTCTTTTTACATACCTAAAACAAAAATTCAATACATTACCCAAAAGTAAATTATTAATTTATTTAGATAATAAGCATGTAATAAATGTAATTAACACTTTAAAATTATTATAAACACTTGTTTTAAACATACTAAGATATCTTAACAGCTAAAATCTTAACGAAATAGGAAATCAAAGGCTAAGTAAGTTATGTAATTAGAAATTTGAAATCGATATGTCTTTAATGAATTATAGGAACAAAGGATTTACAAACTGAGTCATCACCGAAACTTAAAAAAAATAATTAAATTAAATAATTTTAAGTTTTAATCGAAATAAGTGGAACAAAATCCAACCATTTATATTAATAAATAAAAAAGCTAAAAAGAACGAGAGAAATCTAACTGCACGTCACTCGAGCACTAAAATAAGGAAATAATTTTTCAAAGTTAGAAATGAAGTTACAAAAATACATGTTTAAGGTAAACTCAAAAGTCCATTTCAAGGTATGAAGTTACAAATTATAATAATAATTATTATTATAATTATAAAAATAATATAAGTAATTTTTACGATTTTTATTATAAATAATTATTTTAATTTAAAAATGAGTTAAATTTAAAAAAAGAGTCAAATAAGAAATATTAGTCTTGAAAAGTGATTACTTAAAAGAATGACAAAAATAATTATTTTAATTTAAAAAATATTGCAAGAATGAAAAAAATTATGTACATCAAAATTAGAAGTTTTTTTATAGAGTAATATATAATAATGCAGATAATAAATCGTTCTCGACAAAACTATATACAATGAATCACATCTTAAAAGGAAAAGTTAAAGACATAAATGGCGTAAATATAAAGAGTGTAGTGCGAATTTTTGGTTTAACAGAAAGAGAAAAAAAGATAGAACACACGTGGTGAGTTTTGGTGTTGTACGTATCCTTTTAGCCAAGTCCACAACATTATAAAGTTAGATGTCTTAAGACAAATTTTGCATCTCCTAAAAAATTATGAAATGTCTAGGGGTTTTCTTAGGATTTTTTTTTAAAGATGTATTATTTTGATGTTTATTTTATTATGATGTGAAAAAACAGAAGAGCATCTTGCATATCTGAATTAGAAAATGTATGAACTTTTTAGTATGTTTGTTAAAAATAATGTATGAACTAATTTGCATCATCGATTCCATTCAAAACACTTTTTTTTTTTTTGGTTAAATATGTTTTTGGTCACAAGTTTCAGTGAATTTCGAAATTAGTCCCTCATCAAAATTTTATATCAATTTAGTTCTTTATCTTTCAAAAATGCGTGAATTTAGTTCTTTTAACCAAATTTTGTTAAGTTTATCTAATGTTTCAAGCACATCTCATGATAGTATTTAAGTTAACATTGAAGCAAAAATGTGTCAAACAGAGTAAATAATTTAAATACTATCATGAAATGTGCTTGAAACGTCATATAAACTTAACAAAATTTGATTAAAAGGACTAAATTCATGCATTTTGAAAGATAAATGACTAAATTGATCAAAAGTTTTAATGAGAGACTAATTCCAAATTTCGCTGAAATTTGAGGGACCAAAAACATATTTAACTCTTTTTTTTTTTACTTTCATCTGGGTTCCTACATTGCTCCTCCCTCCAGCCGGTGAGTGACCATAGTGACACAGTACTCAATCTTTCTCAGCCACTCTCTCTGTCACTCACACACAATCTTTTTTGCCATTAGGTTACCCTCTCTATTCACGCCACTGCCACTATAGTTGCCATGTCAAAATCTAATGCTCCAAGAACCAACCTAATTCTTCCCCAAATCAAGTTTTTCTTTCATTTTTAATAACAAAAAACAAGTTAATACAAATTAAACAAAAAAAATAATGGTTTTATTTTATAATATTGCACGCAGTTTTAAGATGAAGAAGGTGAGTGCAGCTGCATGAGACATCGGTAAAAAATTTTAACATTGTAAGTGGTGAGTCGCACTTTTTTAGATACATGGTGGGTATAAGCGTGATTCGTATCTATGATGGGTTTGGGAAAACATTTTTAATATTGAAATACAAATATTTATTGATAGCATTATTTGTTAGAAAATTATTTTTTAATAAAATTAATTTGATTAATGTAAAAATGTTTGATAAATATTTTAAAATAATTTAATTTATGAGCTTTGATCTTATAAACCGTAAGCGGTTTCAATTAACTTGTCGTTATTTATTTAATTATTGTCATTTATATTTAAATACATTGTTTTATTATCTTAATTTTGTTTTACTTACTGTAAATTATTTTAATTTTATAGACAAGTATTATACATGTTTTTAGTATTTATCGGATTACATTTTAAATTTTTTTTAAATGGAGAAATATTCAACATAGAGAATTAAAGTGACAAATGTTGCCTTACATGTGTTATATGAAAATTACATATAATAAAAATTATATATAAACTTGATATGACAATAATTTAATTTAATAAATAAAACAAAATGACTAATGTCCCAATATAAAAAATGAAAAATTGTACAAAAAAGTAATTATCTTTATAAAATTGAAATAGTTGATAATAGATAAAAATAAATTAAAGTTAATAAAAAAATATATATTACAATACAAGGGATAGTAATGAAATAAGATTAATTAAGTTACAAATTACAAACATAATGAATTGTTTATCAATTAGTTTTGTATCAATCGAATAAATTAAAACATAATTATTGACTTTACCAAACATTTAAAAAAATTAAAAAAAATTATAGATTATTTATTTAAAGTAGTTAAATAAACTTCTATCTCATATGAATTATAGATTTAGTTTACAAACACTTTTTTATTAATTAAATTTGTTTATAAATTAGATAAATAAGCTAATAATCTATTTATCTTACTAAAAAGAAGTATTTTAAACGAATTATTTCCTAGTTTGAGAATATGCATGAGTAATTATTACTTTTTATTACAAATAAAAATATATGCACACGAAGTGTGGTCAATTTATTTTTATGATAATAAAAAGTAAAAAGTTATTATTGTTATAATTATAAAAATAATATAAATAATTTTTACGATTTTATTATAAATAATTATTTTAATTTAAAAAAAATTCAAAGAATAAAAAATTATGGACATCAATATATAATAGAGTAATATATAATAATACAAATAATAAATCGTTCTCGATAAAACTGTATATTGTGAATCTCATGTTAAAAGGAGAAGTTAAAGACATAAATGGCGTAACTATAAAGAGTGTAGGGCGGAGTTTTATTTTACGATAATGATACTTTAATCTATTTTTTTTATCTACTTTTAATCTATTATTTTTATCACTCTTAGATCATCACATCACATCACATTATTACAACAAATTAAAACAGATGATCTAAAGATGATGAAAATGATAGATTAAAAGTAAGTAAAAAAAAATAAATTAAAATATTATTTTCCTTTTGTTTAATAGAACTAATGCTATATCTGTTCTTAGGCACGACTGTTGTGTTGTTTTTCTTTTATACCTTAACAACAAATTAATAACAACAATACATTTCACAATTTTTTATGACTTAATATCAATTTAATTCAAGAATACTTTTCCTGGTCAGAAAAAAAAAAGTAGCCTCTTTAGTTAGTTTAGGTTTTGAGAAGAGACACGGAAAGAAAAAATACATAAAAATAAAAACAAAATAATGAAAATAGATAATACATAAACATTGTTATTTTCTCTTTCTATAAACACATCAATCAATTTTCTACGTATATTTAGAATTTATCTTCACACATTTACGCAGAAATTAGAAAAAATATTAAATTATTTTGAATTTATAGTAGTGAAAAAAAAAGAAATTACTTTGTTCTACTCATCGATGGTCCCTCGTACAAACATAAATAAGATAATACAAAAGTACACTTTTGTAGTAGCTTTGAAATTGACAACTACCGACTTACACTTATGTGGCCAGGTAAGTAATAAAAGAAATGATAATTTAATAACCAATTTTGACAACTTCTTTTACTACCTGACGTGGCAGTGAGAAAGAGTTACACAACTGAAAGAGAAACAAGTGAGAGAGAGAGAAAGAGTTACACAACTGAAAGTGAAACAAGTGAGAGAGAGAATCAGAGTTACACAATTGAAAGAGAAGCAAGTGAGAGAGAGAGAACTAGTGGTTGAAGGAGTTTCATGAGTGAGAGAAGGGAGTGAGGGGTTACAGAGAATGCAGTGGAAGTAGTCGGAGAAGTGGTGGTGAGCAGTTTGTGGTTAAACCATCTGCAGGTTTGGTTTTCGTCGTTGCCCACTGTTTTTTTGTCCTCCATCTCTTCTCCAAAGTGTATCTGCTCCTGTTCCTTCATTGTTGAAGTTTGTTGTTGGTCCGTTTTGGGAGATATTTTGTTAGTGGGTTTGTCGTTTCCCTTTTCCTTTTCCCTTTTGGTGGAGCACAAAAAGTTTTGGGTTAACCCACTGCAAGAAATTGTATGTGTTCCTTGATGATTGTGAAAAAGAGTGATTTTTGTTTCTATTTTTGGTTAATATATGATAAAGTTTGGATTTTTTTTAAAACATTGTTGTTGAAGAGCGGATTGGTGAGCAACAGTGTTGTTTTTGGTTCTGCTATGGTCTACATCCGTGAAGAGGTAGTAAAAGTTAAGTGACACAAAGTCATAATGAATAACGATTAAAAATTGTCCACTTTGTTTTAAAGTTTTTGCATATGCAAAACTCTCAGATTAAGCTCAAAGCAGTGTGATCGTAATTGCCAACCTCAAGTTTTGTGCAAAATATTTTAATTATCACACCTTCTTCATGAACACAAATATTTTGTATAAGCACAAAACCTCTTCAATGAAAGACAAAGAAAAAAATTCGAAAAACCTCTCTTATTTTTTATTACCAGAGCACACACGCAAAATGGATCACCTTACTATCCTTTCAGTCGGTTTTGCTCTATTCGGGACCCTGAAAGGTAAATCCTCTTTGCTTTATCCAATTTACACTCCCTTCACTTCAACTCTATTTATACTCTCATAATTTCGTTTCATTTCATTATGTTTCTCGATGTTGCTGCGATCTCTATAAAACCCTGACCCTCTATAAAACTTCATTTTCTAAAAGCTAGGTCACACCTATCCATCCAATTTACACTCCCTTCTTTCCTTTCCATTTCTCGAATCCTCCCTCATTTCTCTATCCCATTTTTCCTTTCCCATCTCTCTGTTTCTTTCCTCTCATCATGGCCAATCCTCCTCCTCCTTTTGATGTTCAAAACTTTTTGAAGAACATAGATAAGATGGTTGAGGATATGAACCAGGATTATCCAGTTTTAAGGCAAACACTCTCGATGTTCAAAACCAAAATAATTGAACTAGAAACTCAATCTCAACAACGAGAAGAAAAGTTACAAACTACGATCACCAAATTTCATGCTGAAATTGTTGTCTTTCACACTCAGCTCAACAATCTTAAAACAGTTCAAACCGACCAGAATGCCTACCAACTTACCTTAGATAGGTTGTCCGATCAAATCTATGATGGTAGTTTTTTTTTTAACTTCGATTCTACCATGAAAAAAAAGGAAAACAAAGAAAGAAAAAAAAAGAAAAAGAAGGGAGAATCTAATTTGTTTTTAATTATCGCACCCTTTTTATGAGCCCAACTATTTTATATAAGGACAAAACCTCTTTAATGCAAGACAAAGAAAAAAATTCGAAAAACCTCTCTTATTTTTTATTATCAGAGCACACACGCAAAATGAGTCACCTTAATATCCTTTTAGTCAGTTTTGCTCTATTGGTGACCCCTGAAAGGTATATTCCTTTTGTTCTATCCAATTTACACTCCCTTCACCTCAACTCTATTTATATCCTCATAATATTATTTTATTTCATTTTATTTCTCGATGCTGTTGCGGTCTTTACAAAACCATCTTTCCTATAAAACTTCATTTTCTAAAAGCTGGGTCACACCCATCCATCCAATTTACACTCCCTTCTATCCTTTCCATTTCTCGCATCCTCCCTCATATCTCTGTCACATTTTTCCTTTCCCATCTCTCTACTTCTTTCATATCTTCATGGCCAACCCTCCTTCTCCACCTTTTGATGTTCAAAACTTTTTGGAAAACATAGATAAGATGGTTAAGGATATGAACCAGAATTATCCAGTTTTAATGCAAACACTCACGATGTTCCAAACCAAAATAACTGAACTAGAAACTCAATCTCAACAGTGAGAAGAAAAGTTACAAATTACGATCACCAAACTTCATGCTCAAATTGTCGTCTTTCAGACTCAACTCAACAATCTTGAAACAGTAAGCCGACCGAAATGCCTACCAACTTACCTTAGATAGGTTTTTCGATCAAATCTATGATGGTAGGTTGTTTTAACTTCAATTCTACCATGAAAAAAAATGTTATAATGTAAAATAATAATATATTAAAAATGTTATAATGTACCGGCGATAATTCCTCACAAATACTTTTAATAAACTAATTTTTAGTTTTTCACTACATTTCCTCTTATCCCAGCAACAGATCTTAGTAATCGACTATCACGAGTCGCATTTACCATGACTTAAAATTAAATAAAGCACACAAAAAAATATTAAAAGATTAGATTGAGTTTCACTGTTGAGAGATGCTACGTGCGGGGAGGTACGTAGCTGGTGGATAACATGTGTTGGACTACCGACGGACAGATCCATAGAGTAGGATTACGAGCGGGAAGGTTCGTAGATGTAGGACCACGGTCTAGCTATGATAATATAATTGGGCATATTTATATTAATTAATTGATATGTTTCTTATATTCTTTTGAGCTCACCCTTTCTGTTTGTGCTTGGCGATAATCGTGTAATTCTTTACACGAGAGCAGTTAATGATACAGGTGATGCTGCTAACACTTGAGACGGAGAGAGGGGCTAGCTTGGGATTCGAGCTAGGAACTATTTATAAAATTTTGTTATTTTATTGGATTTTGAAAATTTTAATAAGAGTGTTTTTATAACTATAATTGATCTTTGACGGTTGGAATAATTTATGAATATTTTCCGTGTTTGGGAATAATAACAGTTTGATGTTGAATTTGTTTTCTCAATTATTTAATTTAAATAAGTAATTTCCAGAAAGGATGTTACAACTATGATGCCCGGATACGGATACGGACACGACACGGACACGGATAGGAAGATACGGCAAAATTGAAAAGTATAAGACACGGACACGGCAATAAACATATTAAAATCTAATAATTTTATTTCATAATAAAAAAAACTTTTAAAATAATTTATAGAATAATTTGTTATTATTGATTTTATTTTTGTTCATCATCTTGATTTTATTTTATTTTAATAGAAGGTACGGAAGATTATTTTTTATCATTTTATTTAAATTTTTTTGGATTTATTTTAATAGAAGGTAAGGAAGATTATTTTTTATTCTTTTATTTCCACTTTCATTTAAATTTTTTGGATTTATTTTAACAGAATGTATGGAAGATTATTTTTTATCTTTTTATTTCCATTTTTATTTAAATTTTTTTGGGTTTATTTTAATAGAATGTATGAAAGATTATTTTTTATTTTTTTTATTTCCCTTTTTATTTTAAATTTGTTAGATTTTCCTTTATTCTCTTAAAAAATAACAAACAAAAATATCATGCCAATCAAATAAAATATCAGAATGGCGTTAGGTGGGGTGAACAGAGCAAATTGTGAACACATCGTGAAACAGCAAAACGTGACCAGCAATTTTTCACTCGGATACGTGAAAAAAATTCTCTGAATCTTGTATCAGTCGCGCATCCAAACAACCAGAGGTGTCCGCCGGTCGCGTGTCTGAGAACTGGCCGTGTCTGATCCATGGAGAAGCTTCCGACACCGTGTCGTGCAGGTGTCTGCTGCGCCTCCGTGTCCGCTTCGGGAGCGGGAAGCGCCGTCCAACTACCGTGTTGGAGCATCATTGTGTTACAGTTTGTGTATACCTTGATATAGGAGATGTCTAAATAAAGGAAGGTATCTTGAGTTCTAATAATCGCTCACGTTCACATAGAATAGAACGATTTATGTGGTGAGAGTGGCAGGAGGTTCTAGTCTTGGGACGTATTGGGCCCAAGACATTAGAGGATTAACCCTGTTTGTGGTTGGGTGATAACCCCTTGCGTCTATACTCTACAGAGTTTAGAAGTCAGCACAGACGCATACTTCCTTTAGAATTCTATATCAAGAGTATAATCTGGATATTGAGTCAGAGAGGTCTTGTGTATGTTTGTTTTCACATGGATGCCAACTGCTATGATTTAAACTGATTTACCTTTTATTTGCTCTATAACATGACTAAAACATTTTTGCTAGCTTACCCTTTTATTTGTGTTTGTTTTCTTGTGTGGTGTTTCTTTTTGCCATGATCACCAAATCCTTTGTGTGAAAAGTCGTGGAGATTCCTGGGGATCATTCAGATGGTAGTGATGTTGCCTTGTTTTGGGCATGGTAGCTGATGCTATTTTGAGCAACTTTTGTCATACCATTTTTATTTTTATTTTTTAACTTCGAGCTCTATGAGTACTCTCAAGTTAAGCTTATGGCAATATTTTGTATCTTAGTACTCTTTCTCTCAGTATATTTTGGATAACTTTTAAAGGTTAATTCTATATACTTTTTGTTGGTGCTCTATTGTGTACTATAAACATGCAACATTTTATTTATTAGCATTATTCTTCTAAAATAGGACCTTACATTGTGAAGTGTGCAATTCATTTAATAACATTTAAGAAGAACACGATTATGAGTACGAGCTTGTTGTTGCTGCTTTTATGATGGAGTGTGCAATTCATTTAAAAGCATTTAAGAAGAACACCTTTATGAATACGTGCTTGCTGGAGTTCATGCGTTATCTCTGTTTCATTGTACAAACGTAGCAGAGAATCAATCACAACAGGAACACCCTCCATGATTCTGTTCTGTGTGAAACAAAGAGGGAACCAACCCGTCTTTGTCCTCTTCCTTCTCATAACTTCCTTATTAGAATTAGTAATTTCAGAAGATCAACATCAAATATCTGCTAAGGTTTTTTAATTTTCGAGTACTACGAATAATGACAGCTACAACTCTAGATAACTTTTTTAGTGAGCCACCACATTCAAACACTACAATTGAGATTTCTCTTTTATAGTACTCTCTTCATCATCATTATCTTCAACCATCCACGTTTAATGTAACCAAAATATCTCTTTCACTTCCTTTTACGTCTTTCAATTCATCTTTTCTGTTCTTACTAGAAAATAAATTTAACTAAAATCTACTATATATCTAAGACAATGTTAGTGTAGGTAAATTACTGAAATAGACATTTTATTTAATTGACACGTGTCTAAAATTGAGGTTATTTTTGTCTTTTTGATGTTGTTGGGTTTTGCCACTTGAAGTAATTAGTGATTGACATTAGCTGTCAGCAGATAACATCTTCTTCCCCTCAAGACAATCTGTTTTGAACCATTTGCTTAGTCAAGGTTAGGTTTTCCTCTTCTTCCGTCTTCTTTGTCCATCCTTATTTTTTCTTTTTCTTCATACGAAGTTACATTTTTTTTAACTTCCTATTTATTGTTCTTAATGCAGAACATAATGTTTGCTTCATCAAGGTTAGTTTTTGTTGTTCTTCTTCCTTTTTCTTCTTCTTTTTCGTGGATTTTCTTTTTCTTCGTACTCTATTAATTTTCTTTTATTTTGTGTTGATTGTTCTTCATGAAAGGTTTGATTTTTTTTCAGATTGAAGTGCTTTGATATCAAACAAAAAAGGCTCAAGGATATGGATCTAAGGCCCTTTGCAAAAGCGGATTAAAAAGGATTCAATTTGTTGTTTTTCTTTTCTTTTCTTTTTATTCTTCAAATGCTTTTCTTAATTTTTTCTTTCTGAACATTTGTATTGATCTTTTGTTGTTGGATATAACATTTTTCGATTTTGATTTTTTCAGGTTTGGATCAGAGATAAGGCTCGAGGATAAGGATTTAAGGTCCTTTGCAAGATCTGGGTTTCGTATGGTGAGGCATTTGCACTGCTTGAGACTCTTAAACTCTACAACAAACTGTTGGCTCTTGGGATCAAAGTTGTGTTCATCACATAAAGACCACTGGATCTGAAGGATGTGACTGTTTCCAACTTGAAGAATGTTGGATTTGACAAATGGGAGTAGCTAATTGCAAGGTTAGTTTTGTTTGTTCTGATGAATCTTAAACTAAACATGTTTTTTATATGTTATAGTGTTTGAGGAACACTTTTATTGATAGAAAGAAAAACTATTTGATGAATATTATTTGAAGAAGTGGTTTTTGGGTGCAGGGATCCATCCATATACGTCATTGTCATTCATTGACATGTTTATAAATAGAAGGTCCTTTTGGTCTTTATTCTTTTCTTTGTTGTTTCCCGCTCCATGCTGAAAAAATATGGCCGTGAGTGTGCATTTAAGTTTTCCCGCTTCTTCCTCTAATGGTTGATCAAATCTTTAAATGATTCCACATTTAATGCTTGATTAAAATATTGATTGACGTATTGATTGATGATTGACAGACAATTGCTTTTCTTCTTCTTCTCTCAAAAAAACCTATTTTCATTCTTCTTCTTCCGTAACACGACAAATCTACATGATCAGAAGAAAACCCTTCAGCCTTAAGGTTAGTGCTCCTTCATAGTGCTCAGTAGCTTGAGTTTTCTTTCTTCTTCTTCTTCGTGGTCTTCTTCTACTTTGGGTTCATGGTAGTTTTGTGTTTTTGGTTTTTGGTCATTCCATAATTTGCCAAATATTGATTTTGTTTTTACCTTCTATCTCCTATATCAGAGTTTGGGTGCATCAGATGGTTATTTGGTTAAGCATAATCCTCATGATCCTGAAGGTTATTATTTTTTTCAAAGAACTTATCTCTTTTGTTTCTTCATCTTTAAATATACCTATAAATTTTTGTCATTCTTATTTTTTGGGTTGAGATTATTGTAGGTACGGGGATGTTATGTTTAAATGCTATGGTTGTTGGATTTGTTTTTGTATTTGTAATGTTACTGTTGAGGGGAGTTCGTTATATAGTTATGTTTTTGTTCTGCACTTAGGTGTTTGATATATTTTGTTGTAAAATATTGGGTTTGTAAATTTAGATTTTTGTTTTCTAGGGTCCCAAAGTTTCATTTTCTTCTTTATTTTTCATGGTTAATTTTCGTTACCCTATGGAAGAAATCATTTTCATTAGACTTTCAGAAGAATATGTTCTAGGGTATTTGGATGGGGATGTTGGTTCAACTCGATTTGATTTTAGAAGGAAGTGTATCTTGAAAAATTAGTGGTTTTTTTTAGAGAAAAAAAATGTACTTTTTTTTCAACTATTTCTTTCTCTATAATACTATTTTGTTAATTTTATATTAAGGAAGCAAAGGTTGTCAAAGACAAACCAACTATTTCTTTTTCAACTATTTTGTTATTTTCGTGCAGCCACCAAAGATGCAAAGGCTGTCAAAGACAAACAAAATTTGATTAAGGTTAGTTACATGGCATGATTAAAGAAAAAATAAAGCATTTTTATATGTTTTTCTTTGGGATATTTATTAGTTTTCTTTTCATCTGTTATTACTATTTCATGGGTAACCACAACCATTGAATATGGTTCTCCAAAGAAAGCTAACTCCTACAATTAGGAAGAACAAACTTACCATGCTTATGTAGGTAAATATTATTATTCATGGCTCTATAATAATTCTAAACCTTTTGACTTGAACATTGATTGTGTATGTAACATATACATTTGGAGGTACTCCTGTTAATTGTGTTTGCCTTAAAAGAGCCATTGGAGTTAATCACTCAATTTAGTGGACACAACTATCTAAATTATAGATGTGAAGGAAATAATCTAAGCTATATATGAAAATCAGCCATAAATATTACATGCAGATGTCTGTCACATGTTAAATACAAATTATTGATTTTGTCCTTAAGTCTATGTTATTTGTTTTAACTTTACATAATCAAATCCTTTCCTTCGTTGTTCCTGATTTGGGTTATTGTGTTAAAAAAGAAAAATAAGATAAAAGCATACTAATAATGAGGAAAGAGTAATCTAGAATGAAGAACAATTAAATTTACGACTTGGTTTGTCTACATGGGATAATAGGATCGAGTTTGCTCTTTTGGGAATGTCATGGTGTGTGAAGAAGAGTGGTCATGTCTAAACTGCAACATTCGGTCCTCTTGGTAAGTATATGTAATGTAGAATTTTAGTTTGATTACATGATTTTTTTTTTCAAAGTGTGTTATTGATCATATTAGAAGTCAACTTCACGTGGTAAAAATTGTTTTGAAATTACTTATTTTCATACATATTACCCAATATAGTTTATGTTTATTCAACATGTATTCAATTGTTATTTTAAAACTTGCATTCCCTCACAGATTGCAGAATGCAGTAATAAAGGTGGATCAAGTTGATGGTGAGTGTATATGTAATCCTAGCATGAGGCTTTTGATGTTGTTGTCTATAAACCCTATATCATAAAAAAATGCAACTACCTAAGCCTTCATTTTCTTACTTTTTACTTCTTTGTCTAACTTCTTTGTCTAACAGTTCATTCAATACTCAATGATTTCCAAATTGTTGGAATACAAGCCCATTACAAACTCTAAAAGACATGAAGAATTAGGGGATACATGCTAGTTATGACCAAGATATTCCTTAGAACAATGAATAGCTTAATTACCAATGTCAGCACAATTGAAAAATAAGAAGGAAAGTTTTAGCAAGATGACAGAAACACTCAATTACTTCGGCATTGAGCTCATGAACACTGATCTCACTGCCACAAAAGAAGCATTTCTAATTACAAGCGACACACAAGTGATCTTGAGAATGATAATAATGATGCACTTCCATCCCACCTCTCCAACTATATGTACTGTAATATCTTTCTATTTTTTCTATTCCTTCTTAATAATAAGCTCAGTGGTTTTCTGCTAATGATTGCCCGCTACTGTGTGTAAATGGTCCTTACATTTCTTTGCAATGTCCTTAAATGTAATAAATTTTCTTGATTTTAATAAAATATTTATGAGATTTCTATTTAATCATTTTCCTTTATACATATCAATGTGTAAACTAATTAAATATTAGGTGAAGTGTAATGGTATAAATGAAAAAGAAAAGATAAATTAAAGTTGTGTTGAACTTTGAAAGTGATAGTTTAGTAGAAACACAAATCTTCAAGAAAGAAAATATTTAGAAAGGAACAGAGAGAGGGAGTAGTTGTTATGCGAAAGAACAAGGGAAGTAGTTGTTATGCAAACAATACATATTGGGTAAAAGTTGTGAATACAACATGGTTAAGATGGAGAATTTTAATTCAACTATCATTTCATTGATTCGAGTGAATCTGAATTTATTGACTTATTTGTTACTAGAAAAAAACATTAAGACATTTGGAAGAAGTTATATATCATTATTTTAGGATTTATAGTTGTTATATATATATGTGATGGTTTTGAATGACGTCGGATATATGATTAAGAGTCAGATTATTTGTATTGCCATGCAAGTAAAAGTTAACAAAGAGTAAGATATAAATTTGCAGCATTATTTATTGTTATTTACCTACTATATAGATAAACTTATTATTTCTATAAAAAATTTAAATGTATATATTGGATCAATAACTGATACCTTAAGTTTCGGTGTTTCTTTATATACAATTTAAAATGATTTAATTTTTTTATAAGATTCAACTTTTACTTCGATAACATATATATATATATATATATATATATATATATATATATATATAATATTTAAATATATTTTTCTTAACTTTATTTAAATAAAAGTAATGACAATTATATTATTTTAAAAAATTAAAAGAAAATTAAAAAAGGAACTATGCTGCTGATTTCTGTTGACAAATGTAAAGGTAAATTGTGTTTGGTCTCCTGATCCATAAACCATGTAAGAAATACATTATGATGGCCTTTTTTTTTAATCAGCCGATGGCCTTTTTTTTTTAATCAGGCGGTTGTGCATATAATCAGTGAGAAATGATGCCACACTCGAATTGCAGTATATTTACCCAGTAATTTTGTACCATGTAAGAGTGAGTTGATCAAATTTCATTGTTTCATTTAAATATGAATGGGTATATGTTACTATCAAGTTGTATACGTTACCATCAAGTTTTCGCTTGAATATTAGGTTGTTTATTTCGATTTCTGTTTAATAGTCTTTTTATTTAGTTTATTATTGCTAATATATATTTTATTTCCAAAATATAAAAGACAAGAATATTAATATTTTTAATCTAAAAATAAAAAATTTTATTTACTTCAACCAAAAGGAAATGTACAAATTCATAATTATTATATCAAATTTATAATTTAACACAAAAGATAAATAATTTTTTACTACACGTCACTAATACATCATTAATAAATTATTATGTCAAACATTTAATTTAACATAAAAGTATTCATACCTAAATATATGATTCAAGAAAGAAATATACTTAGGCATAATGAATAATTAGTTATTGTACGGTAAATTTTACAATTATATACTGATAACAATATTTGCATTTTTGTTTAAAAGTGAAAACCTTAAATTCATGTTATACCCTAATTAAAAATTGTATTGATATACATAAACATTTGTATTTTGTATTACTATTAATATTAGTATTATTTGTAATATTATTATTATTATTATTATTATTATTTCTACTTATAAGTCTACATTTTACTTTTTAACAATAACTATATGTGTATATATATTTAATTTTAATATAATATATCTCTGTTTGTCTCTACATATATTTTTACTTACAAATATTAATACCAATTCCGTGTTGTATTTATTTTGTATAGAACCATATTACACAATATACTTACATTTTATCCTAACAATGATTCATAAATACACATTTCATTTTAATATATATGTATTTATATCTAGATGTATTTTTATTTAAAAATTTAGGTTTATTTAGTGATTTTATCCTCTGATTACTTTGACTTATTGTGGTATTCTTGCAAATTAGTATGTTTGAAAAACATATTAACTACTTTTTTATTTATATATTTTTTATATTTGATAAAAAAAAATGTTTGAGAAACAAAAAGTAGGGAGAGAACTCTAAGATTTATTAGTGCCCAACCACATTATTATTCTCTTACATTTTTGTGTGTTTGTATAAAGATGAACAAAGCAAATAATATAGAAAGTTGATGCCCCCTATCGAGGCCATCATCCAGTAGAATCGATCCAGTTTCCCTTCATTTATGTTATCAGGTAACCAATCAGTAATCTTCTGCACTTCATTGATCAAGGCTGTGCTCAGATAAAAGGAGATTCCAATGATCACTGAAATCATAGAAGTTGAAGTGTTTTTGAGTGACTGAGGAAGTTGCTGGTAGTAGAATGCAACTTGTGCTGGAAAATGAAAGGATTCTCCAACGCCAACTAACACCAAAGGTGGAAGCAACCATAGTATAGACATAGTTTCTGAGGGGTTGGAATGAACCATCTTCAACCTCTTTGATTCAACAAGAGCAGAAGCAACCATTCCAAGCACATTCAGCACATGCCCTGTTCCAATCCTTTGGAGAGTGGTGGGAGATTTATCATTGAACTTGTTCCATGCAGGCCAAATAACCCTGTCAAGAAAAGTGAGGAAAATGGATGTGGAAATTAAGGGTATAACACTGATGGAACCTGCTGGAAAATTGAAGTGGTGTCCTATTTTACGATCTGTGGCTAGAGCTTGAAGAACTGTCATGCTTGCTTGAATTCCTATCGGAACTGATAGGAATATGCTCGAACTCCACAGTGGCAAGATTCCAATCATAGCTTTGAAATTTTCCACTTGCTCAACTGTGCAGAGTCTCCATGGTTTTCCTATTGAACCATCTAATCGAAGGTCTCCATCAGTTATCAGGGCTGCACGATTGAAGAATCTGCATTTCCATGTAGGACCGTTTGTTTGAAAATTTTCAAATATTTGATAATCTTATCTTTGTAATCAATACAGGACTTCCAACATAATTAACATCGATAACTAAGTACCTTAATCTTTTTGCAGGAGTTGTAGCAGGTTGCATCGGAAGTATCTCATCCTTGCTGCTATAGTAATCCTTTGTTGCGGAAGAAAGCTGAGATTTCCATTTACGTATAGATGCAACGAGAACACGAGCAAGATCGAAGAACGCGCTTCCTTGGGGTTTATCAAGGCGATAAAATCGGTAACCAAGTACGAGAATGATTAGGCCAATGAAGGTGGCCACACTACATATGCCAAAACCCCAAGCCCAACTCACGTTATCTTGGAGGTAGAAAATCCCAGTAAAGGATACAACGGAAGCCATGTACCATGTCAGAAAAAACCAGTTAAAGAATGTGTCTTGATGCTTTGCCTCGTTAAATTGATTTGCTCCTAATGATGCTGTTGTGAAGCGTGCACCTCCGAAACCAAGTGCGCACAGAGCTATTGCTCCGTATAAGATCGCATATTGAAACTCTGAAGGAGGGTTGCATGCCTCTGATCCATTGTCACAGGGGACAGGTTTCAATGAACCAATCATTGTTGTCAAGACAAAAATAACAGTGCCCTGAAATTTATAAAAAAAATTATAAGTTTCATTAATTTATTTTATTTAATGCATCAATTATTGAGTACTACCTGCTACGATTCCTAATAATATAATAAACAAATAAAAACCAGTCACCCTATTTCAATGAACCATTACTGGTAAAGTTGAAGCTTAAGATTAGTCTTTTAGGTTTTGTTGTAAAACAAGATTGTTTTAAATTCATAATTGTAAAATAGAATCAATGAAATTTTTTTTATTGATAAAATAGAGTGAAATTGTCCAGATTCATGATCACATTTAGACTAAAGTTATTATGATGGTGGCTGATTTACTTATTTTTATTTTTTGCAAGAGTGAAATCGTTAGGATAACTATTTCTATATTTAGAAAAAAAAAACAAAACTGAAATTGTCATGAGTCTGACAAGTAACGATTTCAGCTTTTTTATATATAGATAACGATTTTATTTTTTAAAAAAAAATTAAAAAAACTGATTATACTTACAAGGACTTCGATCTAAAATGTCATCACGAGTTCTGAGAACTTCATCTTATTTTATAAAAATAAAAATTGTATTAACCATGTTTTATAACTAGACTTATATGGAGTTTAATTATTGTTTTCTTATTAGATTTTCATAAAATTCATTGAAACAAGTTAAGTTTTGGAGAAAAGAATAGAGATGCAGAGAAGAGAGTATGAATTAATTACCAGAAAAGAAAGAAAGCAAGAAAGCAAGGCAACAGAGAAAGATCCAAAGAAAGAATCAGCCATGATTGCTGCAACAATGGGAAATAAACTTGAGCTTCCATTTGTCACGTTTCCAACCTGTGCAGCATTGATGCTCTTTACATTGAACTCACGTATCAGATACACGATCAGGTTTCCGATTATACCTGCACCACCAAGTGACATACCTGCAGTTGAACCTGTTGCAGCTTAACCATTAATAAACAATTAATTAACTAATTAATATATCATTAATCAGTGTCACATACAAAGGAAGAGAGAAGAAGAGAGACCAATTATGAAGGGAAAACTCCTCCAACCACCTCTGCTGCTGTCACCGTTCATGTTCTGTGTTTCTCCGCCGCTTGAGGTACTGTCACACATTCTTTCACTTGCACTTCAGAATCAAACCGCGAAACCCCTCTGGTGCGTTTTTTATAGGACGTGTTTCTCTCGCACGTTTTGTTTTCTATTTTTTACTTAAATTGTATTTCTTAAAATATTTGCCCACTTCAAAGAAAAGACGTTACTGGTGATCTTGGCTACCAATCTTCGTGACAATAATTAGCAATGCATACATTTGAAACTCTCACTCACACTGCATGATTGATGATTATCCTTTTTCATAGTCATAGTTTTGTTGGTTTGTTTTTTCTTTTTCTGTCTCTATTATCAGATAAAGCAATATTACGGTAGAACGGTTGTTAATGAAAAATCATTATATAAGAAACATGATTGGCAAAGTTTTTATAAATTAAGTTTATCACTGTGATATTTACGAGTCCATTACTTTGGTGAGTTTATCATCACCAACCACTATCTTCATGTATAGTGTGTATCACGAATTCGTTGTCATTCGGTGTGTTGACTTACTCTCTTCTTTGACCCCACCACTAGTTGTGGTTTTTCTCGAAGGAAGATAGCTAAGGCTCTTATTAATTAATTTTTTTAATTATCAAAATATTTCTAAAAGGTAATTATCAAATGGTAAAATGGTGTATTTAGTGTAAAAATGTATTTATTTTATTAATTAGTAATTTAGGAATATTGGATATATGATATGATATTAATTAAAATATTAATCAGATAAAATCAAATTATAAGTGAAGTTAAATTTCAATCCAAGAGATTAATCTACTTATATTTTAGTGTGATAATAACATTTTTTTTCAAACTATCATATATATATATATATATATATATATATATATATCATTACGTACAAGTCATGTTAAATTTTCAACGAGTGTTTTTTTTTTTCACATTATTTTGTTGGTTGTTCTTCTCGCATGGTTTTGAAGTTCTTTGATAAGAAAAGCAGAATGAGAGTACTTTTATGAGAAGAAAGAACAAGAATGATTGTGTTTTTTCATGAAAAAGAAGAAGAAAGAATATATAGTTAGTGTTGTTGTTACAAATATTTTATTATATTAATCAAATGACATTATAGTTCTTCTAAAGTAACAATCGACAGGGATCTGATTTTCTTAAAATATTTATATTAGTTTTTTAATAAAATGATTAATTTATTAATATATTTTTCAGAATTTTTTATTTTAGTTAAAAGGATGTGGATTCTTATGTCACTTAGTGAGTATTTTTGTTATAAACTTGACAAAAAAAATGTTTTTGAAAAAGATAGTTTCCTAAGAATATTACTTTTTGAAAGGTAAAATAATATTAAAATAGACGATTCTCCACTTCAGATTATCTTCTTCTGTTCATGCTTCAGCCTATACAGTATCATCAATTCTAGTAATAATGAATTTTTTTTGACTAAATTGATATGCAATTCCAATCTCTTTTATTATATTACCACAATTTCTTGTGATCCTCAAATCGTACTAGAAAATAAAATATCACACGCACATGTATTTTTATTTTTATTTTTGTATAAATTCAAGTGCATAAAGGGAGAAATTGGATTTTATATATATAAAATAAGAAGATGAGAAATGTAAAAGCGCGAATTATTCATTAAACACGCCTGTTATTTCAATTATTCATATATTACTTTATATTTACCCACACACTTTTAGACATTCATTATGAACAACGAAAAAATTGTATATTATTTTATTGGATTTTAATCCCTCATTAAAAGCAATTACACCTTTTTTAAAAGACAAGGAAAAATTAAACCCCGTGTAGAAAATTTTCAAACTATTTACCTTATTCAGGAATTATGAGACGGTGTAAAGTCAAAAGGCCATTTTAGTAAATACCTTGCAACCACACATAAAGTTGCAACATTTTAAATTCAATGCAAAGTTATATTAAATTTGAGCATGTAAAACAATGGTAAAGTTACAAGGCACAAAATCAAATCATAAAATAATTTATTCAGGCCATATAAGGCATCAATATCAAGTGGGTATACCTTTACAAACATCAAAACCTCTTCCCTATTAGCATAGACATTTTAAGGAAATAATTGGAACAATGATTAAACATACATATTATTGCTCCTATAATTAACCTTAATCAAATTAATGTTTTAGGTTGAGTCGTTATATGAAATGCTGAGGATAATTAGCTACTAAAGATTGGAGATACAATTAATCACACGTAAAAGACTTGAGAATGTGATTAGAAATTTGTTGTTGAAATTTTAACATCATATTTTAATCGTAAATTTAAATAAAATATAATAAATAATATTCATAAATTTTAAATAAAGTTTAAATAATTCATTTAAATAATGTTGAATGACAATTTATAAATAAATGATGTTTTTTAAATTAATTGATAAAAAAAATAACTCATTCAAAATCTATATATTAATATTTTAATTATTTTTTTTATTTTTTTTTATTTTAATTAGAATATAGCGGGTATGGATATCACGGATACGAATACTATGATACCCGTACTCACTTCGCTAACATGCGAATATTAAAAATACGCGTACCCGTTACCCGCAGATATACACTTATAATATTCATTTTCTATCTGTTGTAGGTTTTATTCGCAGAAATACCTGCGAATTATTTTTTTTTTACATCCCTAAATCACACTATCAAGAATTGCAAGGATAATGGATGTGGATATTAAAAAATATGTTTCGGGACAATTTTAAAAAACTACAAATAAATATGTTGCACAACAAAAATAAATTAATGTATATTACCAAGAATATGGAACACTATTAGAGCTGGATGATATCTTAATCTAATCAAGAATCCGAACATTAC
>Ga0099822_1003144_pt1 | contig 21061 bp, 6 predicted proteins | sample CowpeawhiteBW_FD_76839 | JGI IMG/M metagenome (GOLD analysis project Ga0099822, IMG submission 76839) | Root nodule microbial communities of legume samples collected from California USA - Cow pea white BW | ecosystem: Host-associated > Plants > Roots > Nodule | place: USA: California | collected...
AGAGAGGTCACTTACATTGAAAGAGTTGCTTACATTGTAACTTGAAGGCAAATCCAACTCATAGGCATTATTGTTGATCCTCTTGAGGATTTGGAAAGGTCCATCCCCTCTTGGAAGAAGTTTTGGACTTTCTTTGGGTAGGAAATCTTTCCTTCCTCAAATGAACCCATACCCAATCCCCTTCCTTGAAAAGGAATTCCTTCCTTCCCTTGTTGCCTAATTATTGATACTTCTTCACTTTCCTTTCAATCGCTTTCTTGACTTGTGTGTGTTGGTACTAGGGGCCCTGTTTGTAATACTCTAAGTCTGGAGTGGTCAATAGATGTCGTTCTGTTTTCTGAAGCAGGCGGCCTAGGCCGCTAGGTGCTTTCGCTTGATCGGTTATTCACTTGATAATTTCATTTGTTGGGTTATGTGTAAGCGGGCTTGGTCGTCGGTTTTATTAGTTCACCTAAGTGTAGTACAAAAATGCTTTTGGAATTGTCTTTCAAATCTAGTTTCGTTTGAGGTTGATTTTCTGATATCTTCACTTAAGCATAGGATTTTCGCATGAGAAACAAATAGAAAAGAGATCTAAACCTTGCTTTCAATCCTATTTTTTCTCAAAACAAAAAATTTTTCGCTCAAACAAAAATATAGTTGAAAACAACCATACTTATGCCGTAATTTTGCTTAAGTAATAGATTTTTTTCTTTCCTTTTATTTTCTTGATTATTTAATTGATTATATTTGAATATTTATTATAAATTTAAAATTAATATTAGTTTATATATTTATTGATTTCTAATTTTGTTTAAGCGATTTTTGTTGAATCGAAATGAGTCTTAAGAATGATGAAACTTATATCAATTTGTGATCACATATATGACATAGTATGTGAAAATTGTTGTTTAGTTTGTATATTAATACCCATGTTGTAACAGATATCTTATTGTTTCACTAATGATTTAAATCACAAACTAAGACATTAGGTGGCGAAAAGTTGAAGGAAAAGTTTTTACACAATGCAACATCGGTATATGTGTGACATAGGTCGCAATGAACTTACTTTGATTATTTATTTGTGGATTCACTTATAAATGCAAGTTTTGAATTGAATCAAATATTAGTCTATTTTAAGATGATGGTGTTTGTGGGTGGTAATGGAGGTGTTAAGAATAGTGGTGACGAAGAGATTGAAGATGAAATAAGATGGAGATGGATGGAATCGTGTGTTGAAACGAAGGAAGAAACAAATGGAGATGGTGAGTGACGTGTAACTAAAAGCTTTGTTATGACAAGAAGCCAGTACCAGTAATGTGGCTATCTAAACAGTGTAAAGGTTATCTCCTGAAAGACAATTTTTCCTAAAACTTGGTTTCCAAGTAGTACATTTTGAATTGAAAATTTTAATATTATGTACTGAACTAAAACATGTAATACCCTGGAAAGCACCTTTTAAAAGTGTAAAAAAGGTTAATATTTTGCAAAGTGCCTTTTAAAAGGAATTAGAAATTTCACATTTTAAATAGTACTTTCCAAAAGTGTTAAAAAAATTAATATTTTATAAAGTAATTTTCGCCATTTTGTTTTGAAAATTTAAATTTTTTGAATGTATTTTCCTGGAAAGGGGGATTCTGAAAAAAAAAATAAAAGTATAGTAGTGAAATTAGTAGGTGTAAATAACACCTGTATCATAAATCGGTAGTTTGTAAAATATTTGTGTTGGAAATCTCACACCAGTTAGAAATAAGACAATTTTATAGTATATAAGTAAGATGTAAACTTCACCTAACTGATTTTATGGGTTGAGATAGGTTTAAAGCTTATTTCTAACAATTTGTGTTAGTTTACATTCACAATTTGGACCCATAAAGTCCAACAATCATTTTGATATTTGTATGTATTTTTTCTTTATCTTGTATATGACAATATTACCCTTACTCTTTGCGACCATGGTTTCTTCCTGCATCTCATGGGATGTTAGTCCTTTAAATTTTTAGATTGTAAAATTTGAAAACATGATTATAGAATTTAAGATGTATTTTTAAATATACAAATATGTTCTAGATGGTATAATTCATAAGTATATATCGAATTACGTAACGAAGAATATATAGATTTCCATCTTGTATAATTTGGTACGCATTTACATAATTTAAAAATACATTTTGAATTGTATAATCTAAATTACATAATTCGACTTGTATTTTCAAATTTTGTAATATAAAAATGTATTTTGAGTTTAAATCCTAATGTATTTCTAAATTATATAATATAAACATATATTTTATATTGAATAATCTAAAATGTATTTTTAAAATTATGTAACTTTATAATTCAAAATAAATTTTAAATTGTATAATTTAGAATACATTTTTTAATTAAAAATATATAATACATTGTATAATTTATAGTTTATAATATATTTTTAAATTACACAATCTATAATATATTTCTAAATTATGGAACTCAATAATTTTCATATTATGCCATCCGAAATACCCTTTTGAGTTCCATATTGCATAATATAAAATATATTTCTAAATTATATAATCTACAATATTTCGAGCATAATTTTAGACTTTTCCATAGAGATGTAAGAAGATGGCGGGGAGGTGCTAAAAGAAATACGCATCTGTATTCTTATTGAGCATTTTTGTTTGATTTTTCATTTTACGTCAGAAAAAACAACAAAAACGTATTTTTGTAATACGATTATATCTGCATCTTATATCTCTCCTTTTAAGTAATTCTTTAAATGTTTTTTCAGAATTTATGTCCTAAAAATATCTCTTTCACTTGGTGGTGTAAAAAGTAATTCATTTAGGGCTTCCCGTTAGAAGTATTGACCATTACATGATGCATGGACCTCTATATCTATAAACATCGAGGCAAAAAGATAATATATATATATATATTATTCAATGTTATCTTTATTTATGAAATCATGCTTAAGAAAATTAAAAGGGCTTTGAGAAGTCAATATGATCCCTAGTCAAGTTAGGCCAAGAAAGAAAGAAAAACATTAAAAATTAAGAATCGTCACCAACATACGGTAGCAGCAAATAATACAATTATTAATTAATTAGTTATCCGATCACAGTGCTTAATTAAATTAAAAATAAAAGCATCAATTTAGTCGGCATTTTATATGACATTGGATTAGATGGATATAGAAATGATTAATTATTTGTAACGTTCATGTTTCACCTAACAATGGATTTAATCCAATGCCATCTTCATTCCTTGTATCTGAAGTTAGATTCAACGTGTTATAGATGAAAACCACGTTTATATAATCACAAATTGCGAGAGGGTTAGGAATATGGAAGAAAAACAGCTTTATTTATATAATATACCTAAAAGTCTCCTATCATTTATTTTCTAACCAAAGAAGTTGAATATCTTAAAAGCCACAAAACTTCAAACTATTTTTTTTCCTTTTAGTAGTAAGCTTAAGGTTATTTATATATAAAAGTATAAAAACAATACATAACATTTTTTTTCAATTTTTTATACTCATCGGATCTTGTTGAACAAGGTAAGGTAAATTAATGTTTTCTACCTTAAGTTGGCATCATGCAGATAAAATTTTATTATTATAGTACTTATTATGACTAATAGGCATTCATAAGTATTAAAAAGTATTAAGAATATAAGTGTGTTTTAAGTCTCATATTAAATAAAAATAAGAAAAAAATTAAAATTTTTATAGAATAAAAATAAAAACTCTTAAATCTATTATTTTAGAGTTTTAGATTATGATATCAAATTTTTATTGGTGGTATATTTCTCCGATAAATCCTCTTAGAAAAAACTCACTTTATGTATCTCAATTATTCCTTCAAAAGACTAATCATTAAAAACAAGATCTTAATTTATAAATTTAAATTTGAAACTACTTAAAGATGGTTTTAAAAAAATTGACGTGGAATTTAAAACCAACAATCAACCTCTAGTACAGTTATTGAGCTGAGGAGTGAGGATAAAATGAGACATTTTGATCCCAATATATGTCTTGGTCTTATTGGAAATGTTTGTGTGGTCATTGTTTTCCCGAAATGAGTGGTCCATTAACAACGTAATTATGACATTTGTCTTTGGTTTAATGAGGATGGACCATAACTTATCACATGAAAGGTGAATTCTTGGAGCAAAGTTGACTCACACAAATTAACAACGACCATAATAATATTATTATAAAATATTCAAACTCTTTTTTTTTTTTTCAGTGTTCAATATTCCTGCTTTGATTTTAATCTGATTTGTCATCAGTTATTGTCTCTATAAATTAGCTATTCGAATGTTGATCCTCTTCGGACACTTTGATAAAAATAAATATCAATATTATTTAAATTGGAACATATTAAAGAGTACAGATTTAAAATTGAATAGGGAATTATAAAAATAAATCATGAAAATGATTAAATAAAACAATATTTCTGAAAGGAATAAAAATTACAAATTAAGAGAAACAAATGTTTATAATCTTTGAACGGTTAATTCTCACTTTCATATTAAGGTAATGTTATATGCATTATAAAATAGCAAGCACAATCTTAATAGTTGCATCCTCCACTCAATTATAAATCTTTTCTTCTTCTTTTTTTATCTCTATTGTGTAATTACTTGGACAACTGAAAATTAATTCATTTTACACTATGATCCTTTGCCCCTTTAGAAAATAAAATGTCTCTCATGTGAAACATGCGCCAATATGCATATGTCATATGTTTCACTTTACACAATATTAATATAATTATACATTATCAAAACCTTTTCATTAATCTAAAAAGTTAAGATTAAAACAACGAAAAAAAAAACAAAGGTTTCAAAAGTAGTTACTCAATCTTAATAGCTCAAACTTAATAAACTTAACGTTATTTACAAACTTTGCTGAAAAAAAAAATGTATAAAAACTTTATTTTGAAATTCTGTGAATCAATTACTTTAATTAGGACTTTCATCATAGATAGGGTGCAAAAATTGATTTCTTATTTTTAGGAAGAGAGCTTATTCTGAAAATTTTCATTGCTTCTATGTGTGTATGTAGTTTCCTTTTCATAAGGAAACTACATATATATACATTTCAATGAAAAACTAAACAAAAACAAATAAGCTCTTTTCATATCTCTCATTATATCTTTGTTGAGATTTTTTTTCTTGAAATTTTATATTCTCATGTGTAACACATGATCATCAGAGTTGAAAGCGACACACAATATCACACAAAACAAGGTAAGTTAGTGTAATCTCGTATTCATGCATATATAAAAATCACATACACTTTCACAATTTATATAATTCATTTATGCATTATTATAGACACATATTCAATTTATTTACTAAACATATATCAAATCAAGTATCAAACGATCAATTTCCCAATCACATCTCATATCATCATACTAATATTAACATTACAAAACTTAATTATGCTTATGAATGACCAAGATTTGAATTAAATTGAGAGATTTGCACTTGTCACACTACATTCACGAATTTGTCTAACAATTATGCTATGTAATTGGAATGAAGCCCCTTATGTGAGAGGGTGAATCCATATTACCTATTCGATACAATTTTTTTTCGCATTGCATGCTAGGCTATGAAACATTCTTTGACTCTCATCACTTAATACTTTTCTTTATGTGAGTTACTAAAGTTGGACATCTGTTCTAGAATCCTAAATTCAATGCATACAAATTTCAACATCATATTCCTTCGTAGGAAATGATTATGTCTACAAAACATCACATGCCATATCATAATATAATCATCATATATTCTTTGTCATATGCATTTTAACTCTATTTATATTTTGATTCCATATTATACATAATTTACATCACGCATTTAAGATTCTACATCTCATCATGTGCTTCATCAATTACAAAATAACTCATACATTTCACATATAAAATGTATCATTTAAAACTAAACATTCCAACATAAAAATAAACACTAAAAACATTTAAATTCACCATTAACTATAATGATACTAACAATTTTAGTATTTAGAAACATTTAAAAACATGTTATTTAAAGTATAGAAAATACTATCTTTGCTCAACCAACAATTATGCTTGCACAAGGACTTTTTTTCACTTAAAGAACAAAACTTTCATGTTTTCACTGAAATGAATTTAATCTAACAATCAAATCTCTTGCGTTTTTGAATATATGAATTTTGCTTAGTGAAAGAATGGTCACCAAACAACTATTAAAAAGCTTCAATTCTACTATATTACACAGATTGTGTCAATTTGGTTTGACAATGTTCCAATTTATTTGAGTACTTGTTTCTAAATAATACCATATTGAACTAAATTGGTCCATATTTAACTACCAAAACACGCAATATATCACATCTAACTTAATTCAACTTTAATTAATATTATTAAAGATATCCTAGTAGTGCATGTTTTTTGTGCAAGTATTGTTATAGTCTCATTCGAAATAACAAAGATAATCATCATCAATTTCATCTCTATACTAACATATTATGTCATATTACAAACCATTTAGAACTTCACACATATAAACTGCACAAATTCACTATTTCCATCATCGCAACAATTCAATCTCATTCATGCAACATATTACTAACTAATAATTACTATAAAGAACATCAATTTAATTCTAAATATATAACCAATCTTAAAAATCTCTTAAAAATTATCACTACATATGTTATCCATATCAAAACTAAAAAAAAAAAACTGAATATTTTCAAAAGAACACATTTTGTGCACAAAACTCAAAATATTTTGACCAAGTCATTCTTATAGGCTAAATCATATGTCCTAATGTACTAAAAGATTAACTAACTCCCCTTACCTTTACAACTTGGATTAAATTCAGTCGAGGTCGACTCGTCTAAATTTTGCCAAATTTCGTCTGCAGTGAATTTAGCTGAATTTTGGACGACAATGGCCAAAATTGGTTGTACTCGACCAAATTAGCTTCGGCTGAATTCAGCCCAATTAGTCCTAGATAATTTTTTATCAAGTCGGTCCTGACCAAATTTGGTCGAGTTTGTCGAGTTTGTTGACATGTGAAGCCAAGGTGGTGTGTCTCATGAAGATTTGATGAAGCTTTTTGAACTACTTAGAAGTCATTACCATTGGAATCAAGCCTACATTGATGTAGATAAGGAGATTTGATGGTATTCATGTTGATCAAGTCTACAACGTGTCTCCACATGGATAAATCATTAAGAAAGAGTATTTGATGTTTGTAATTCATATTGTAGACCTTGTAGCATTAATTTGATGTATTTGGTCTTTGATATGTTTTTTAATCTGTTGAATGATTTTCAGCTGAATTTCGAACGACACCAACAAAAAATGGTACTACAAGAAATACCCTGGTAATACGAATTTATCAACGAATTATCTACGAAGTAAATTTCATAGGTAATACCCTGGTAGGTAACTTTATCTACAAAAATATGCTTCGTAGGTAACTTACCTACGACAGTTATCTACGAAATTGGAGCGTCCATAATTATCTACGAAATATTTCATAGGTAAATTATCTACGAAACATTTTGTAGTTATCTACGAATACATACGCAGATAACTTACCTACAAAATATTTCATAGATAACAATAAATATTAAAAAAAAAATTTAAAAGCCCAAGATTACTCGAATCTCTACAACATTATTAAATATTTTTAAAGATCACCAGTTTTTATCTCATCATCACAATATTAAATAATTCTACATTTATAAATAATTCTACATATTTCTTATAATGGGTTATATGGTTCAGGAAAATAGCAACTCTAATTCTTATTAAATAAAATTCTACATTGCTAACAATTGGTCAAGACAAAAGATCTAAAATTCTTTATTAAATTGTAACATTACATATACACAAAATACATACATCTAACTAGTTAAATAAAAAAACACAGCTATAAATAGTAATTAAATTAGAAAAAAAATCATTTCATTTTGTGTTCCACTAAAATAAAATACAAAAAAAAATATATATATTCATTGATACAATATTGAAGGCCCCTTGCGTAAAAAAAAACAAATGAGAAACCTATTGGAGCCTCGATAAAAAGGGCCACCATAGAGATTTCCACAAAAACCTACAAAAGCAAGAAATGTATATCATGTCAATAATAATGTTAGAAACATATTATTATATAAATTTACAAAAGTCTCATAAATACAATACAATTATTCCATCACTAAAAGAAGAGTCGTATGCAATGAATGTTTCAGCTAAGATCTATGATCTTAAAAACAATTAGACTTTGAATATAGACTTTCCATTGACTTTTTTTTTGTCTGGACTCATTAGACTTTTTTTGAGCAACCTGTCATAATGCTCATACGTTATTATAAGTCTTAATTGTTTAACACTTTGTCCTAATTGTTTTATCTTTTCCTTGAAGACTTGGAATAATAATCAATTTTCAAGATTGATAAATAATATTGTCTAAAAATGCCCATGTGGAAATTTCAGCAAAAAATTTACAAACAATACCATTTGAAAAGAGTTACATATTGGCCTGTTAATGACAACACTAGCAATATCTGACAATGTTCCAGAAAGGCAGAAGCATGTCTTTATACCTGCAAATGAAATTAATCAAATTTTCGTGTCCCAGCCCTGAATTCCTCCACTCAGAATTATGTTAGAAACCTACATTAAATCAATAAATAAAAAGCAACCAATTTTGCAGATATTAGTAGTGGAGTATAAGTTATGAGATACTTTTTATCTAATCTTTTGGTGAGGAAATCAAATCTTCACTTACATGTAATCTAGCTTATCCAAATTTTGTATTGAATCTGGAGTGGATCAGTTAACATGTTTAAGCATAGGTCCCTGTAAGCAATATAAGATTATAAAAATATCAAGAACTAAAAATACCAAGTACTAACATGTGAAAACACACACACTCAAAGAATTGCTAGTAATTTTTATTAACTAGTATGAGCAGTTGCATGATAACCAAATAAAGAATTACAGCGATATAAATCTAACCAACAATATCAGTGCTTGAAACCCCTTCAATGCACTTTATCTGCTTATGCCGACCAAAGTTCTTAACTTGAGAATAAGGATTAATTTCAAACACATATCACAAGAAGCATCCAAAAGCATCTAAATCTAAAATATTACTAAATATAAATCAATATCAAATACCACAATGAGATCCACTTTCCAAAATCTAATCAAGATCAATACAGAATCACCACATACTAAATATTGATGATATGTGCATTGCAATGAACAGAAGAAGGAACAAGAACCAATAGAGGCAATGACAGAGCAAATAGGGAGGGCTTCTTTAAGTGCCCAATGAAATGTCACTCAATGTCTTGCAGAAGCTACATGCATATATTCACAACGAAGGAAACCAAACAACGTAACAATTTTAATTTTAATCCTAAATACACACCACAATATTTGAGTCATGCGAACTACCTCGCTTTAGATACTTGCATAAAACCCCAATGCTTTGACGTTGCTCCAACTATATAAGCACAAGCCCTTATCGCATAATATGGCCAAAATTACTCTCCAACTCCACCTTGTCGCTACTTCCCACCATTGGATTTTCCCTCCATCAATTCTGATTTTGTGATTGTTTTCAATTAGAGGGTTTCAAAACAAAAATCATAACCCTAAATCATTTTTTTTTCAATTAAACTTATCCATGGCGATTTCGATTCCGATCGGGAGTCCAATCACGACTGCGTGGCATTCCGTGACGGCCTCCTAGAGCCTCCCAAACATCGTAATGCCACTACGTGTTGCTCTGGCACGCCGCGTTCCCGAACGAGATTGCCACAGTGCAATCGTACAATGCCAACACCTCCAAGAAATCCATTCCTTCATTCACTTAGAACAACGATTTAGCCGTCAACATACATAGAAGCTACGACATCCCAAAATGAAAAACCATAAACCCATCACTTATGTTTTTTTCCCAATTCGCGAAGGGTTTCTGATTCCTTTCCTATGCACAAATTTATGGTTTGTGAAGTGGGTTTTGTTTCACGAGCATGAACCTCATTTTGGCTGGAGTTGGGTCGTGTTAGTATGTCGATGAACCTCAACCTCAATGGGACCCTTTGCTACCCAAAAATTAGTCATGTTATTGCCGACGAAGTTAGTTTGTGTGGGTAGATAAAGGTCAATGTGAGTTGTTGCGTGGATGAAGGCCAAGTTGCCATGTTGCTGTGACGAAGGCACGATCCAACATCGATGGATGTTTGGAGTGAATGGGGAGGTCTCGGTTACTAACTTAGAAAAACAATTGTCTTAAACAAAATTAGGTAACGTCTCTGAGTCAAAAAAGTTATATCTTTACAACTTTTAATAAAGAAAACAAGGTGTCATACTCTCTACCAAGATCTTTAGGGTGGGCTCAAATCTATGAAAATATGAATAAGGGGTAAAATAAGTGATTTTTAAATTTAGATTGATGGTGGTTTTATGTAAATGAAGTCTAAATATTCACATTTTTCTATTTATAACCTTTTTTCACCTAACTAATAAAATATTCAAGTTTTATTTAAATAAACCAATTCTACTCTTAGACAAATAAATTACTAGTTTATTTACACTATGTGCTTTCTAATTTCAATGTCCTGTCAACCCCTTTCATCCTTTCCTACTTTCAGAACACACTATATAACTTAAAGCACAAGTAACATTCTAGAAAATCCAAAGCCTAACCAAATAGTGGAGGAAGAACATAAGTGAAAAGTCAATCGTACACTACACATTTACACTAACTTTTGTGTGGTGTGCATGCTTATATGCCTTATCTTCTTCCCACTACATTGTGATGTTTTCCCACCTATACTTCAATAGTAATATGCTACATTACGTTTGAATGTGCTCATCTATTGAATGTTACCTCGTATTTGAACTTACAATCAACTTCGATTTAGAGTTGAGTAAATACATCCAAAATTGATAAAACAACATTTGGTTTTTTACCTTACACTACATATCAATGTACCTACAAAGGTCATTACTCTCATAATTTCAAGCTTGAAGGAGAGTATTTAGAGGAACTAATATAATCTCTCATCCAACATCCAAAGAAATAAACTTCTTTTTTTAAGTCTTGATTGACATTACATATACCCTACATAAATCATATTATTAGGAGAATGGGTTCTTGATTTACTCCACAATCCAAATTCACCTTCAACCTTCTCTTCTCTATACTAATAAATAGATATGTGTAGCACTATAAGTATTTCATCATCATTTCAAACCAATTTAGCACATAGACCACATTTACCACAACCTAAAACCAACTTAAAAATGTCCCCTCTCCATTAACCTCCCCTTCCTTACCCCTACACCCTATTGTAAGGCATAACCATGGATTGACTTTTCATAAAAGAAAAGGTAAGTTAAAAGGAATTGATCTTCAACTTCATCAAAGACCAATCCATAAAACTTATCACACATTTTATCCATGTTGTGATAGGTGAAATAAATATGAACTATTATTTTCTCTTCAACCTCACATATAAAACATTTTGAATGACCGAAGAATATTTCTCTTTAAAAGATTATCTTTAGTTAGTAACCTCTGTTTTTAAAAGATGTCCAATTAATAGAAATTACTTTAGGTTGAACCTTTATCTTCTAAACCTTAAACCAAAAATGTTTTTGTGTGAATCTTATTCCCCTTTATACAACGCTTCACATGTTGAACACTAGTACAGGGAAATCATTTAGCACTGGTTGTTTTGGATAATCTACTTTAGTTTATGTATCAAGGCATATCAGAGCGAGGTAAAAAGGGTGGATTTTTGGACATGTTTGATTATGTACCGAGGCATACCAGTAAGGATGACAATATGATGTACATGTGCATGTTTGATTATGTATGTCACCATTTTTGAAGGAAAAATTAATAAAACTTCTCGTCTCCGTCGAGTAAGAAATTTGTGTTTCATTTCCCTATCGGGTAGTGAGTATGTTGTACCTATGGTTGTAGCCCTTGTAATTAAATATTCTTTTTTACAAATACTAAGGAAACATATTATGATCAAGGATTCAGTATAAAAAAGATACACATTGGTCAAATATTAAGGAAGAAATTATATCGTTTAAATCTTAAAATAGAATACTAAAAAACAATTGCATAAATGTCAAATAATTATAAAATAGTAAACAATTACAAAAAAAATTGATATTTCATGACAACTATGACAGCTATAATATTTTTCAAATGTTAAAAGGAAAAATACTTTCAAGATTTAGACAAACTTGGTGAATATTGATAGATTTGAGTCATTAAGAGAGATAATGAAAGTTGAGAGAGATAATAAAGATTCTTGAAATGAAATGAAACTAAGAATAAAAGAAAAAAAGATGACAAGTTTTCTAGGTTACCTAAAAATGAAGCTTACTTGATTGAATACTCAAAAATTAATGACCAAATATTTTTATGTGACAAAAAATAAACAATAAATAAAAATATTAAAAAAGAATACAAATGATGAAGCATGCGTCCTAAAAATAATTTAATTTGATGAAATTAAGATTTACATATCTTAAAATGTTATTCTTTGTACAAACCCGCTAAAAGAAAATTGTGTAAAACGTTTTGATTAGAAGAAAAATATCTTGAAAATATGAATAAATTTCATAGATATTAAATGAATCTAACACTTGAAAATAATAATGAAAATTATATAAAAAATTGTTGTTAAAATAAAATAAAATGTATAACCAAATATATTACTAAAAATAAGTTTTTAAATTATCTAATAAGTTAAAAATGTTTTAATAATTTAAATCGAAAATATAATGAAAAAGAGAACATGATGAACAAATACATACATCTTATTAATTTAAAAAAAAAACATATTAAATGATGTATCTATATTTATCCTCGTATCTTATCTATAGAAGTACTTGTTGTAAAAGATTGAAACGGTTTGAAACATCACGGCAAGTTTGTCATTCTTAAATACATATTAAAAAATAAATAAATGATAGATTATTTAAAAGAGTTAGCATAGGCCATGTGATTAGTGCATGAAAAAGACCTATAATAGTTGTATTCCGCCAAATGTTAGAAAAATGAGGGCGTGGAGCATTCCACTTGTGTTAAACAAACAAAACGCATGTCTTATCATATCAATTTGCTCACTAAAAACCAACCAAGTACTCTGCCATCAATTTACAAATTTATTCAAACTCACAATGAAGACAAACAAAACAATCATCCCTTACCTACGTCACTGCAACAGATTCATCTTCAGATTCCTCCTCACCCTCTTCCTTCTCGCCTCCAACATAATCACTCTTCATAACACCAAATATTACTTTATATTTGTTACATATCGCATAATTGTTTAGTGACACAGGTCAAATAGGTCAGGTCACAGGTTAAGAATAAGATTTTTAACAGGACAATTGTTCAGAAAAATATTGTTACAGGTGACATCAAAGATCAAGTGGACCGGATCTCAATCGAATCGTGATGCTTGAATGTTATACTCTTAAGTAAAAAGAGTTACACCAAATTTAATGACTATAAGTTTTAGACCAATGATAAGTGCTCTATTCTAACAATTAGTATCAGAATCCATGTCACGAATTTAATTTCTAGAAAACAATTGATAAATAATTATAATACACAATATAAACTCTAACATATTTTTATTTAAAAAAAAGTAAAAAACAGTAAATATATGATGACAGAGTTGAGAGGTGGAATTGTGTTCCTTGTATTTTTTATTATTTTTTTTATAAATATTTGTAATGCAATTATGTGAGTATATATTTTGAATTTGTAGCTATGGCTATGCATATTGGTGATGGAGAAATGTTGTTGGTTGTGGTTGAAAAGATGGATCGAAAGATGATAATCAACAAATTGGGTTTCAAATGTCTAGTCATTCTTGTTCTTGTAGTGCCACTAAGTTGGAATTTAATTGCTTGATTGATGACTAAGGCCATGTTTGCGAGAAGCCTACAGGAATTTAATAATGCTTTTCATCATTGTCGATCTAGACAAATGCTTCAACAACACAAGTTTATTCATTATGTCTATATCAACACAAGAAATTGCGTTTTTTACATAAATGAATTGTAAGGTGGTATTGGGTTTCATGGGATTTAAAAACAAAATTCTTAGAAATAAAAAATAATGTTTTCATAAACTAAAATAGGAATTAAAAATTGAACTTTAAAAATATTAAAATATTATTTTTATAATTTGTGTACGTGTAAAGTAATTTAATTTTATGAAGCATTAGTTTTTTTCTTCTTCGTATCTGTTTTATAAATGCCTATGCAAGAGGTTTTCCATGTAAATAGGAAACTTAAATGCAATCACCTTCTTAGTTTGTCTAATTGGTTTGTTTCGTTTCAATTTTGATAAGATAATATTGTTAAAATCAATTATCGTATTTGAGCTATTGCACATTTTAGAGTCTGAAATATAAGAAATTGATATATAAGAAAATATTCCTTATGGAGACTATTAAGTACAGGGAAATAAAGTTCAGTATACTTACAACTTCAAACGAAATGATATTTACTTTTTCAAAAAATGTGTGAATAATCACAATTGCATTTGGTCAAATAATTATTTTAAGAAAAATATATAATTAATAAAAACTGAAATGTAATTTTTATTATTAACAATTTTTTAATTGTTTATATTTTTCTATTATTTATTGTGAAAACTTTTTAACATTCAACATTATAAATCTTTTACTAAGTAATAAAAGTTAGCTCACCTTATTTTACTATATTTTTTGTCAAGAAGGAGTTATAACTCCACTCTGTCTAATAGGTTGTTTTCACACACTTTTGTTTTGTAGATGAATGGAAAGGAAACATATTTAAGTCATAGGTGCTCACAATTTGAAAAAGACAGAAGAAATCTATAACAATAGTAAAGAGATACCTATTTTGTATTCTTATTTTACTATTCTAGTTTTATCCTTAATTATTTTAAAAATTATTTTTTATAAATAATTTACTTTTAACCGTTATTCAAAAAATCTCTTATATCTTAAATCATTATTTTAAAAACTTTTTTTACATATTTTATTTTTTAATTTTACATTAACAACTATTTTAAAAATCAATTATATATTTATTATTGTTCTTAACTTAAATTTTTATGAAAATTAAAAAATGTAAACACACATATGCGATAGACATATTAGATAATTAAAGCACATAAGAAAATATTTAGATGTTGTTGCTACCTAATTCCATCTTTTCATGCACAACGATAGACATAAACCCAAGAGATGCATATCCTTATAAGATAAGAGAAATAGTTCTATAAAGAAACATTTTTTCTATCTGGATCATTCATATTTTTTAATTTACACTCTCTCATCGTCCTAATGTATCAACCTTCATTTTTTTTATTTCTCAAAATCTGAATCATCTTTATTTTTCTTTCATCTATTTTCAAATTTAACATTTAAATCCCAGTTGTAATTCTTCAAAAAGTATAAAATAATTGTAAGGCCTACTTTTTTCTGTTCCTAATGTTTAAGCACCTAGCCTTATCTGTTGGGCCTAAGGTCAGCCCATAGGGTGTCCCAAAACCCCTTTTCCATGCCCTAACCCTCTCACTCTGCCCCATTCCCAAAAGCAGGAACCCTTCTCTCTTTTCTCCAACAAAGGTCTACTAGGAATTGAGCCAGTTTCCCCTACGGGCTAGTCAGAAGTCTTCTCCAAATTAAACACCCAACCTTAAGGTTTTCTTCCTTTTTCATCGTGAGTGCGTCAGTTCTGTATAAGGTTTATCCTTATAACCCTATCTTCGTTTTGTATGCACTTTTTAGCTCCTTAATATGTTCCTGGAGCTGTGGTGCTCTTCCTTGGGGCCCTGTTGCATTTCGCTAGCTTTTATCAAGGTAAGGGAAGATATGGTTTTCAAGTTTTTTAGTATGTTGCTTGTTTTTGTTTGTGATTCGTGTTTCAAATGCCAGATTGATGTTGTGCTTGCATGAAATTGAGTTGGATGTTGCCTTGAACTGTATTTCTTGTTTTTGCTCGCGTGAGAACAGACGAGACCTACTAAGCTCGCCTAGGCGAGTGTGTTTTTCACCCAAATGAGAAGCTCTCGCCCAAGTGAGGAGCTTTCACCTAAGCGAGAATAGCAGTAACTCGCCCCCTTCTCTGTCTCGAGTTATCGCCTAGGCGAAGGCCTCTCGCCTAAGCGAGAGTAATCTCGCGAGATGGGCTGGCTTGAGCGAGAACTCGAAGTGCCCTCTATTTGAAATCTCGCCCAGGCGAGAGTTGTAAGCTTGAGCGAGATTGACAGCAGAGTGTTTAAAGGCTTTTATGCTCCCATGTTTGGTTGGTTTATTGTTTTAAAAGTATGAAGTATGATATGCATATGCTTAAGGTGATTAAATGAGATTGTTACATGTTGAGTTTGGAATGAATAAAATATGGATCTTGACTGGTTGGATGGGCCTTGGTATGATGTAATAATGTGTGAGATACAATGTGGTTTGGTATGAGAAACATGGTTATGGAATGAGATAGACGTAATTCCATGAAACTCTTGGTGAGTTTTCATGGTGGTATTTAGTGTATATAATTAGATAAGGATTCAAGTAAGGATTGCATCCTAAAACTCTAAAGAATCAGTTAGTCTCACGTAGAGCAGACTGATTCAAGTGATGAGAGTACGGGAGGCTCTAGTTTTTGGCAGGAGAATAGTCTTAGATGTTTGAAGGCTAACCTTGTGTGTGGTAGGGTGAAATCCATTGGCAATGACTCTGCAGAGCAATAAAGGCCACCACAAGTGCAAGCATCTAGTGAATTCGATCTATTATATGTATCTCGATAAATTGAGTCTTAGAGTCTTGTTGATTGCTATCACATGCTTGGATGACTAATGTGTTCTTGGTTTTAAATTGCTTACTCAATTGTATGATAAAAATCTTTTTACTCTAGCTTACCCTTTTGCTTATGTTTGTCTTCTTGTGTGGTTTTCCTTTTTGCAATGATCATCAATTCCTTGGTTTGAGCAGATATGGAAACTCCTGGTGATCGTAGTGACGATGGGAACGCTGCAACTTAATTGGTCATGAGTTGAAGATATCCATAGGTACCAACTATCTGCCACAAATTTTATTCGTGGATACCCTAGACACGCGTATTTTAGTTCCATAGATACCAACTATTAAGTCATATTTATTAGGTTATACTAAATAATCAAATATTTACAAATATTTTCATTGTTATTTATGACTTACACGAATGTACAAATGTTGTCCACTAAATTATCCATGTGTTTAGTAAGTTTAGTAATATGTACATAATATTTGTCCGGTATGTACTCAAATCCTCTCGAGCCTAATACTAAAGTTGTTTTTGTAAAAGACTTCACACTTGGTTGATCAAATATAAAATACGATATGCTCCTTTCCTAGAATCTAACTTTACATAAATGTGAAGAATATACGACTCTCTGAGAGATTACCTAATAGAAGAGATTTCTTAAGCGTTAAAAGATTTAAAAAATGAGGAAAAATATTGTGAACTTAAGCACATAAAAGTTTGTGTAAATGTTTTATAAAGTTGTTATATGCATTGTAGACTTCTATTTAGAAGTGTCACAAACAAAACTTTGTCAAGACTTAGTGCTTTTGTGCTGCTTTTTACTAAAACTTTTCAAAATATTGTTTGACTTATAGGCCACTTCACTATTATACTTAACCATTGTATTAACTAAGTAGAGTCATTTTATGAACTAAAAATTGTTGGTATCTAAAATATTTTGTATTATTAATAAAAAAAATTGTAATTGGTTTATAAATTGGAATATAAATTGGTGTCCTACATTAACTATCAATGTTTTAATTTATAAAATAGTGTCTAATTAACTTAGTCAATATAATGACTAATTATTTTTTGTCACTAAATTTGATTATTATTTAGTGATTTTCTTATATTATTTATTATTATGATGTATGTCTAATTTTGTTTTATTAAATATGTTTTCTCTTAAAATTATTATAAAAAAGTGTGTTCATCTTTAAAGTAAATTATAAACTATTTCATCCTTAAACTTTATGAAAGTAATGTAAAAAAGTAATGTAAAACATCTTTCCAACAAATGACATGTGGAGTGTTTTTCATATGACAAACCGAGTTCCACATGGAATATTATATAACTTCCAGATGTTATTTTTTCGGGAAGGATATGTGTTCTTGTATGGAAACGATTTGTCCTACAAGATAAGGTATTGTTATCCTACTGCTTGTCGAAATGTACTTTGTCTTCAAGATTGGGATGTCCTCGTCAAGTATGATATGAACCACGGGTGAGAGGGTACCAGCAAGTACTCTAACACTCAAGTCAGTGGTGAGGAATATATGATCACTTTAGTAATGATAACAAGGTTAAGATATCTTTTACCTAAAATTGAGACACCTTTATATATCTGACCCTCATTAATTACCTTTAGGGACGTTTGAAACCCTTTGTAAATGCTAATGAATACCCTTGTGTATTTTTCGTAATGTAAAAGGGGAAAATAATTGTCTTGTCGAAGGAGGAATCATCTTGAATGATTTGTCGCTTGACGTTGACACATAAATCTTCATATTTCTAGACTCACAACTTTAAAGGCTGACAAATCGCTTCATTACCCAATCAACATAAATAAGTGGGAGGAATCATCTTGAATGATAAAGCTTCCTTCCCCCAACGAAGAGATCATCTCAGACTAAGCGGGAGGGATAATTCTTTGACGGTAAAGCTTCCTTACCTAAACTTAAATAAGAAATGAAGTTATGATAGTGATCATCTTGGTCAATAACGCTTCCTTACCTAAATTAAATAAGAAATGAAGTTATGGGAGAGATCATCCCGATAAATGAAACTTCCTTACCCAAACTTAGATAATAAATGAAGTTATGGAGGTATAACCTCGGTTGATAAAGCTTCCTTACCCAAACTTAGATAATAAATGAAGTTATAGAAAGGATTATCTCGGTAGATGAAGCTTCCTAGCCTAAAGAAGAGATCATCTCAGACCAAGAGGGAGGGATCATCTCGGACGATGAAGCTTCTTTACCTAAACTTAAATAAGAAATGAAGTTATGGGAGGGATAATCTTGGTCAATGAAGCTTCCTTACCCAAACTTAGATAATAAAAAAAATTATGGGATGGATCATCTCAGTCGAGGAAGCTTCCTTGTCCAAGAGAGAGATAATCTCAGATTAAGTGGAAAGGAATATCTCGGACGATGAAGCTTGCTTACCCAAAATTAAATAAGAAATGAAATTATGGTAGGGATTATCTCGGTCGATGAACCTTCTTTACTCCACCTTCAATAAGAAATGAAGTTATGAGAGGGATCATTTCGATCGATGAAGCTTCCTTACTCAAACTTAGAGTATCCACCATAAAAGGTCCAAGTTGATTATTTGGGGGTAGAGATGAGGTCAATGTAACATCCTGACTTGATATTACTGATTCAAATAAATTTATTAATAAATAATTGAAAATATAACATTTATTCAACACCTTTCCCAAAACGCAGGAAATAAAAACTTTATTATAATTGCCAAAATGTTTAAAACATAAAATTTAATTCAACCTTACATATCCAAATTCAAATCCAAATTCAAATCCAAGTTCAAATCCAGATTACAACGTCATAAAAATAACTGTAGAAATAAAATCCCCAAGTTGCCCCGCTCCGATGCTAAGTCTCACCAGCATCTCCTATAACATCAACTGCTCCCATGTAACGAGTTACATGATCATCGTCAATCACAAATAGATAGGGTGAACTTAACAAAATAAAAGTGCACTACACAATATAATAAATAACCATTCAATAATTCAAACACTTCTAATAACCCTTAAGTCTCACACCCCAAACTTCATCACTTGCTCTATACGCCTCTTGATTCTACACCCTTTGATAATTACTTTGATCGATCCTTACTGTCACGAGTGTCTACTCGCCCCTCCGACTACTGGCCACCACCTATAGTCCACACATGGGAATGATCTTGTCACGGTCACAATCCGCAACACCAAGTGGAGTTTCCCAATACGAATCACAGTCTGTATTTGTCCCAAGACTACCAAACTCATTAGATGACACTAAGGAGGGCAATTTTCCGGAATCCATCCTTACGAGCCCGCACACTCCACTGGACTTCCAAAACTAGCAGACTACAACCTTGAGTGGCCACGTGTTACCCCAATACAAGTTACACTCAAAATTGGGCCCCCAACAAAGTGTCGCATCAAAACCTCTATCCAAAGCTGTGTAGAATCCTCCTCGCAGTCCAATTCAGCACCTGGAACCACTTGGCACCTTGTTTGCATCGCCTGGCGAAAATTGGTTCCAGTAACTGGTAATTTATTGGTTTTTGGAACTCTAGAATAAGTTCCAATGCACCTATTTACACAAGACACTCAATTCATGCAAAACATGCATCCATGACAAGTAAATACACTTTCATATCTTTAAGTTGAACTCAAGTACACAATATCATACATAAAAACATAATCATGTCATTGCTTTCATACATCCCGGAGAATCACAATAAATTCACATAAAACCATCAAAACAAAGTGTTATACCCAACAAGTCCAGATTCTCTATTTGGTTGTTGGACGTTGTCCTCTGTTGAGCATTAAAAATATATTATGTTGGTACTTTAAATATCTTTAATAATAATAATAATAGTAATAATAATAAAAAATAATAATAATAACAATAACAACAACGACAACGACAACAACAACAACAATAATAATAATAATAATAATAAAACGAAAAAATAAATAAATAAATAATAATAATGAAAATAATAATAAAATAAAATGAATCAATAATAATAAAACAATAATACTAATAAATACAAAATAATAATAATAAAAGTAGTAAAATAAAACAATAATAATAAAAAATAATAATGATATCACAAATAAAATAAAACAATGATAATAATAAAATAATAGTAAAATAAAATAAAATAATCATAATAATAATAAAATAATAATAATAATAGTAATAATAATAAAAAATAATAATAATAACAATAACAACAACGACAA
>Ga0099822_1003146_pt1 | contig 21050 bp, 7 predicted proteins | sample CowpeawhiteBW_FD_76839 | JGI IMG/M metagenome (GOLD analysis project Ga0099822, IMG submission 76839) | Root nodule microbial communities of legume samples collected from California USA - Cow pea white BW | ecosystem: Host-associated > Plants > Roots > Nodule | place: USA: California | collected...
AATATATATATATATATATATATATATATATATATATATATATATATATATATATATATTATTCACATAATGGATATCCATATGGATATAAGAACTATACGTGACAGATATTTATCCAGCAAGTAAAATAGTGGAGAACTATTACACGAAACATACCCGTCTTGTAAACATCCTTAATTAAATTAGTTTTTTTTTTCATTAAGCAATTGTATTTAATCCAATGAAATGACATTAGTTTTATTTAGTTTAGTTATCAAAATAATTATATGTTTTAAAAAATGAAAAAAAAAATCACTTAAAATATAAATCCAAATATCATACTGTAATATTTTATTTTGATAAAAAAAGAAATAGTACATATTCTAATCAAGAACAATAATTATTCTACAATTGATATATATGATGAGTGGAGGAAAAGTATTTGTTAAAATGTATACCTACAATTGACCGGATATTATTTTACCGAGTGGAGTAGCTTGAAAAAGCAGAAGAATCAAATTCATACCTATTATGGCATGTAAAATATGATTTAGTGGATTGGTATTGAAACCATCCGATAGCGGCGATGGGTTTGCTCGCAAAACCCATCGAATATTGATGAAACCTAAACCCTATTCCCTTCCCCTTTTCAACCGATACTTTTGCGCGCTATCTCCTCCTCTCATGGCCCAAACCCCACCTTCTCTCGATGCAGAACAACCGCACGACGACCACCACCACCACCACTTGGGTTTTCCGGCCCGCAGTCTATGCGGAGAGTCTCGGGCTGAACGGGCTTGGGCTCACTGGTCCAAGTTGGGCCGACCCAGATTCATTGTGGCCCCGATGGTTGACAATTCGGAGTTGCCGTTTCGAATGCTGTGCCGCAAGTACGGTGCCCAGGGCGCCTACACCCCCATGCTCCATTCCCGCATCTTCTCTGAGACCGAAAAGTACAGGAACGAAGAATTCACCACTTGCAAGGTATGATAAATTACAATCATCCATTTTTCTAATTGTGTTAATACTATTATTGTTGCTTTGTTGTGACTTTTGGGAGAAACCGCAGGAGGATCGACCGCTCTTTGTTCAATTCTGTGCCAACGACCCTGATGTTTTGTTGGAAGCTGCACGCAAGGTCGAGCCTTATTGTGATTATGTTGATATTAATCTTGGGTAATGTATATTTACATTCTCTTTCCACCAAATCTGCTTCATTTCAATACCTCCTGTGTTAGCCACTTGAGCCATAGTTTATAGGAATAGGAGGAAATGGAAAGGAATGAAGAAGTGGTCATGAATCCCTTTTAAATTGAAGTTGTAAGTTGTATCCAAACGAAAGATGTCCTTGTAGTTTTATTCATAGTTTTCCACCAGAAATGTTTTTGTTTGAATAGAAGTTTACCCCCATTTCATGCTTCAAGGGATGGGAGTGTATTTTTAAAAAATTAAAGGAGAGGTTAGTGTAATTCAATCAAGTTCCCAGGGAGGAAAGTAAGCTGAAGTTTATTATTGTATTTACCATACTAGGAATTCTTGTTTGTTTTATTTGGTAGAGAGACAGTAGTAAGGTTAATGAGAGAAGCAGATCCTCTCGAATTCCTCTCACAATTTAATACTCTGTAGGCTGTATTCATCTGGTTTGGCTTATTCCTACACCGTGCTCTGGGTCAAATCTTTGATTCCTTCTGAATAAAATTGTGCTTTTCTTCATTTCTGTTGCGGTGTAACAGTATTGCCAGTTATAATATTAAAATATTATTCAAGTGAGAGATAGCGATCATCCATATAGATAGGATGGAATACTATCACCTTAGAAATACAAAAACTTTCCTTGTTTCAATTTTAACGATCGTCATTGGTCATCACTATGCTTGGATTTTATCTTTTGATAAAATTTTGGTGTATTTGTTTGATTTGATTTTGTAGGTGTCCGCAGCGCATTGCTAAACGAGGAAACTATGGTGCATTTTTGATGGATAACCTTCCTGTTGTAAAATCTCTAGTGGAAAAACTAGCTGAAAACCTCCAGGTTCCTGTTTCATGCAAGATTAGGCTATTTCCCAATTTAGAAGACACTTTGAAGTATGCTAGGATGCTTGAAGAGGCTGGTTGTATGCTTTTAGCAGTTCATGGCAGGACCAGAGATGAGAAGGATGGGAAGAAATTTCGAGCAGACTGGAAAGCTATCAGGGCTGTGAAAAATGCAGTCAGGATCCCAGTCCTTGCAAATGGGAACATACGGCATATGGATGATGTTAGAGACTGCTTGGAAGAGACGGAGGTTGAAGGGGTACTTTCTGCTGAGACCCTGCTTGAAAATCCTGCTCTCTTTGCTGGATTTCGAACTGCCGAATGGGTTTCTGAAAGTGAAGGAACCAATGTGGATGGAAAACTAGACCAGGCTGATCTGCTAATAGAGTACTTGAAACTTTGTGAAAAGTACCCTGTGCCATGGAGAATGATTCGTTCTCATGTTCATAAATTGTTGGGAGACTGGTTCAGCCTTCAGCCTCATATCAGGGAGGAGCTAAACAAGCAATCTAAACTGACTTTTGAATTTCTTTATGACATGGTAGATCGACTTAGGGATACAGGTACAAGGATCCCACTTTACAAAGAGACCCGAGTGGAACTTACATCGGACAGTTACTCAGATCGACTCGGCTGCACACCAACATTTGAAGCTCAAAGTTGAGCCAAAACCTCAATGAAATATTTTGTGGTAGAGGTGGTGAGGTTAGGCTAAGCTAGCATGATTACGCACGACTTAGATACAATTTTGTTGTGATTAATTAGGAGTAAGAATGGTTAAAATATCCATTTTCTTCTTTTTTGTGTTGTATTTGTCTTCATTCTTATGGCAATTGTCAATTGGCTGTGTTGTACCCTATTAAAACGCTGATGCGATCAGAGCGGATTAATTTTACGTGATTGTCTTGAACGTTTCATAAGTTAGAATTGGTTTGTGTTCTCAACCCCTCGACGATCTGATAACGAAACCTCCTGGTAGTGTTGTTTACTTGTTGCTCTAAGTATGATTTATGACAACTTAGGATATGTGGATTCACAAGTCCTAGTCGTGAACTCGTGTGGTGATAAATTTTGAGAAGGAAGGTATTGATAAATGACAGGCTTGATTTGCATTACAATATTACAGTATCCGCAGTTGTAGGTCTAGTAGCAAGCTAGAAGCCTGCTAGACAAGATCAAGATGGCTGGCTTATTTGCACACCAGAACAAGGAAAACAAAGTTACTAAAAAACAAAGTTTGTGAGAACTTTGGCAATTAAATGCTCTCCATAGACTGGTCTTTCGAACTTCGTGTTGCCATTTGCCCTCGTTTTATGTGTGTCCAACGGCTCTACCGCAGTATCGAAGTTTGTCTGTTCATTTATCAGTGACATCTGTGACATACAGAAACAAAGGCGAGAAAAGAACGAAACATGTAAATTTTAGATGTGGCTAACCTCGTAAAAGTATGCTACGCTGACTCTGTATTTTGAGTTGTCGTTTATCACCCGATGAAAAGTTGACTCGTACAATCCATTGGAGTATATCTGCAGTTCTCTTCCAGACTTAATGAGATTATCTACCACATTCATAGATGAAGAGATTAGGTATAAGATACCTTTAGCATGTCACCAATGTTGCACACAAAAGTCCCAGGAACTGGAGGTGCTGATATCCATTCGCCTGATAGGTTTCTCACCTGAATCAATTTTCACACCATAAATATGGTGGGTAATTTGCCTCAAGGCGTTTTAGTTGCGCCTCTTTAGTTTCAAATTACAGTTGCAGGACCATATAATATTATCCAAGATAAAATAGAGAACGCAAACTTAAGTCAATAGGTGTGGGTTGAATTGAAAGAATCGACTACTTTTAAGGATCGGCTGACCTGCCATGCATTAGGCTCGCAAAAAGCGGCCTGGGATGGTTCATATAAGAACTGTGAATTAGTTTTGTTAGCTCATACAGCGCAATGAATGACCAACATGTGTGCAGGTCAGTCCACAAGCAAAATCTTAAAAAAGAAAAAGTATATACAAATGTTACTATAATAATTTTGTTTTAATGTTTTATATCTTTGTTGAGCCCTTTGAGTCTACAATTAATAATAAAATTGAAATAAGATAAATAAACACAAAATTAACAGCTACATCAAATAAATATATCATTTAAATTTTTCATTTGCATGGAAACGTAAAAAGAAATTATTGTCTGAGTTACAAAAAAATTACTATAATTAACCAACATCTCTTGACTCTAAAAACATATTGTTGTTTTTCCATTTCAATAATATTGAATACAGTCTTGGAAGAATTTTCATATTCCACTTTTTCATAATTATAATCTTATCTATTATCATTTATCATTTGCATACATTTGAACAATGAAAAAAGATGAATTTAAATTAAAAGTAATAGAATAAAAATAGGACAAGTCAAATAAAAGTACGAATAATTACTTCCATACCTTTTAACAAGAGATTATCCTTATACTTGTTATATATATGAGAACTAATGCGCAAACAAGAAAGTTAAAAAAGTAAAACAGTGAAATTTTTTTATCGTAGTAACTAGTCCACCTTCTCCGATCATTGATATGTGCAAAGTATAAATTATATATAAGATCATGCGGAATAACAAGTTAAAATATTCCGTCCACTCTGCATTTTTTCTATGAACTAGAACATTCTCATCTTACTAAAATGATAGTTTTGAAAAAGTTTTTCTTGACAATTTTTTTAAGTCACACCAAACCTTTTTCTTCTCTTTTCAAATTACATCAAACTTTTCTTTTATCTAAAGAGGTACTGCCAGGTGGACATTGTCAAAACTTTCAAAAAAAAATAGTTAAAAATTAATTTTTCTTGGGGAAAACTCATTTTATCCAAGAAATATAGTCCAACGGAGGAAATGGGATACCAACAGATCTGCTCCGAAGTTACAGTCTTACAGACCACTGACAGATATTTAAAAAACTGGAAGGAACCCCTACATTTGCAAAAACTATTAGGTGGTTCTGAACCAGCATGGTCTCAGTCAATCTTTATGCAACAATTAGTAAGTATTAATTAAACATTGGTAGAGACCATAAAACAAGCGGCTCAAGTAATAATTTCTACCAAATTTAGGTTTATAATTGCATGGTACAAGATTGGTTGCAATAAGAGTAGAGGTCAAATCAATAACTGCATGCAATAAACGAGGAGTTTGAGCATCTTAAAATACAAAATAAAACATAAGTAAGTGCATACCTGAAGTGCGTTTGTATCCTCATCTTGGTTAACCAATGTCAATAAACCTGTTAAACAATATCTAAAATCACGGACAATGACCAGACAAATATTCTCGACTTATAATAATGCAAAGGTACAGGTATACCGTAATCAGTGTGAGCTCCACTGCGTTTATTTTGATTCAAAGAATTGGAGAAGAATAAGTAGCAAAGGAAAAGGCATCAGCAATCCAAGTACTTAAAAATAGGGAAATTTTGGAAAAACCAGATCCAGGATTTCATTACCATCCAATGTCATTTTTAAGAACATGTGTTCCATTCACAGTTGATACACCTGGGTATCCAATGAGCCGCATTACCCAAAATGGATCCCCAGCTCTTTGACCTTCGAATTCATCAGGTGATCCACCTAATCCCAAAGCAATTCCACGCATAATTTTCCTTGCAAGGTCTGCTCTAACAAAGGAACTATGTGAGGAATCACGAATTTAACTGTAAGAACTCACATGATGGAAAAAAAGAGTGGATGAGTAAAATACATGCCTGTGCAGAGACGAATATACTCCTCCATAAGAACTTTGAACGTTGGAGGATATTGTGGCCTGCATGGTGAACACAAAAACTGAAGAAGGTCAAACCAAATGATGTAATTATCTTGCTTCTTTCTGGATGCTAATACTCCAAAATCCAACTCCCTTGTCCAGTAAATCAAATGCTAGAGTAACAGAGTCAGCTCAGAGAAGAACATCAATCATGCTAAAGTATCCATAGACTATAAATCCAATTCAATGAATCTTCCTAGTTATTCAGGATTAAAAGTATATATGAAATTGTTCTCGAGCTAATTTTTAGCTAAATATTGAAGGGTGTTTGTGGAGGAATACATGCAGTAATAAACAGAAAATCCCTATTTCTATGTACCACTGGTTGCTTCCTTCCATAGTTTTGCCCAGATCTCCATACATGCCCTTGGTCACTTCTCTATAGCACTGTTAAAGGAAAGAAAATTAAAGGGATCATTTGTTGCTTAATAGAATCACCAGAATCAGAGTGAATTCTGGATCAGCTACGCCAGACTCCAACCAGAGAAGAAAATGAAATATTGAGGAAATCTGATCATGTACAATGTTAAATACCATTGGTTGATCCATGAGCTATATTACACAGAAGTTACAGGTTGCCACTTTTAGGGAAATAAAATTATACTTGACTCTAAATTGTACTGAGATGAGCCTAATGCACATGATATTAATAAAGTAAAGAAGTCATTTGGACGTGATTGTTCTATGACATGTATATCAGAAAAGAAGGTAACCAAAATTATACTTTCAAACCATATAAAACAAAATACATTTAATTTACAACCTATTCTAACAATATAATAATATATTAATAATTTGTATTTAAATACTTACAAGTGGTTATAATATTTTAAGGGTGTCAACCTTTTTTATGTCATGTAACTATAAGACTTACATCAATAGCTTCGTGCATGTCAGGTACACCTTTGGTTATATTTTCTCCAATCCTTTGATAACCTCTGCATCAGACATCAGGCTGTTATCAGTAAAAATTTAATGCATAAACCTCATGATCTGAACTGAAACTTACATACAAAGTAGATCGACGTAAACCAAGCAAACCTGTATCCAGCAGCCGGAGTCAATTTTATTTTTGCCTTTTCTTCATATGGAAGTTCAAAGAAACTGCGCGTTACATCTCTAACTTCTTTGAGGAGAGTCTCCGGAACACCATGTCCTTTCTGTCAATCAAGGAACGCGGGATTCGAACATTAAACACAAAATGACCTCTTTAATAATAATAAGTTCCTTTAAAAAAAGAGTTTATCTGTACGATTGTGGAGGAATTTTTTGCTTCAAAACTCTCTTGCCTCGAAATGCGTAAAGAAATCATAGAAGGGAAAAAGTGTTAATAGAACAAACAAATACCACGTAGAAGAACCCTGCCTCTATACAAGCCTTATCCAATTGTCTTACAACCTCGCGTACACCAGGGTCCTCGGCCATTTTGGGATCATCTGCCTTAGCCAAAAGCGAACTAATATCTGCATCACCGTCACCGTTATAAGAGATTATTCTTAGTTATCAGATTCTGAACCTAACTCAATATTTTACTCCCCAATTCTCTACTACATACTATCCGAAGCAAATGCAATCGTAACATGTTTAGACAAAATTCCGATAAACCCAAGTATATATATGTTAACAAAATCATGGAAAGTAAAACCGTGAGCGTGTACAAACATGTCTACGAAAACAGAACTTAATAGTATGAATAGGTATGATGGAATTGAGGAAAAGATGAAAGTAACGAGAATGAGGGTTATGGAAGTGGAAAGGGGGTTTACCAATTACGGGGATGGAACTAAAGTTCGTGGCCATAGGGGAATTGTGGTTCTCTGAAACTCAAAATACTTTTCTTAGTGTGATTTGTGTGAGGTATGGAAGAAGGTAGTGAAATGTGAAGTGGCATATACAGGAATCTGACGAGACAACAGAGTTGTGTTGTCGTATATAGGAAAAGAAAAACAGTAGGTACGATGACAGACAAACACCCAAATTTTTATTTAGAGAAAGGGCAATGATTTACACATTTACCTTCATTCATCACTTTTATAATCGACAATTTTCAGGTTTTACGGGAGAGGTTTTACGGGAGAAATCAACACTGATTAAATCTGAGCCTTTTAAGTTTTGGGTTGAAAGTGGTATTAGTGTCTTATATATGGTTCAGATTTTATTAATATTGTATCTTCCTAATCAAACTCTTCCTTATAAACCTAACCTAACAACAACGAGGAAAAATGTGTCAAATGAATAACCATGTCAAAGTACTTTTTTTTTTCTTAGGCTGTATTAGCATGTCTTCAGAGCACTGTGTAGAAAATTTTGGTAGGATGAATTTACGGGTTGACTTACGTTTTTTTCAGTTGATTCGGAGGAGAAAAGAAGAGCGGATTTGAGAAATAAGCTGATTATCTCATCTCATAGAAAAGATTTGGATGCATGAAATATAATTTTACAATTTTTTCTCATCACATACCATTAAACTTTGATAATTCACTTCCTCATTTTGTAATGTGGAAGATAGACAAGTGTGTGTGTTGTGCTGTGTTACTTAAACTGAATAACACATGTTTGTTAATTCCTAATAATAATTTAAATTTTCTATTTGAACTTGTACATTACATGAGTAAATATTTATTTTTATATAATTAAATGTTATAATAATAAATATTTGTAATATACAGTTTATGACAAATAAATGTATAGATTATATTTAAATTTAGAATCAATAATTGTAGGTTATTTTTTATAAGTTTGAACTTTCATTATGAATTTGGTATGATTTTCAATGTTTAGCATTTTTTTATCTTATTTATTTTTTAATAATTTTTCATGTGATTATAAATTATTAATAAATCTTAAAGTATCGATATAATTGAGATATCAAAGATCGAGTAATGCTTAACATATCTTTATTTAAAATTTTAGATTATTTTTAATTATTGACCTATTTTAAATTATTAAAATCAAATTTAAAAATAAAGTATAAGAGATTACACCGAAAGAATTAATTATTTAATAAAATGAAATGTACAGATAAAATTGAAAAACAAAATCTGATAACAATAAAGAAAGCTGTTTATTGGATTAGCGTATAAAGTATATATAAAAAATAAAATTAATTAAAATAAAATTAATTTTAATTATTCAAATATATATATATATATATATATATATATATATATATATATTGTTTTAGTTTTCAATTTATAATGCCATTTTTTAAATTTGATTTTATATGAAACTTTGATTGTATTAGGTTCTTATACATTTTAAAACAAAATAGGTGGAATCTTCGTTACCTAACAGTTAATTTTCAATACCAGTGTTCACGGGTTGCTTTTCTCTTCCTTCTAGTTTACACACCTTCTTATTTGATAGTCATTAAGATTAGGAGTGTAATAAAATATTATAATTGAAAAATATGATCTTATTCCTGGATGACATTTTTTCATTATTCATGTGAGTTTTGACTATTAACTGATGTTACAGAAATATTACCAAATAATTTTATAGTTGTTAAGTGTTAGGTGGTTCTAAACCATTATGTCTATGGTAAATAATTATATGTTATTCATTTTTCTGTTAAGTTATTGAGTATTCTATTAAATTAATTAAAAAATTATATTTAGGAAAAAAATTCTCAAAAAGAATATTTTATTACTAATATAGTTTTATTAAATTAATTATAAATTTATGTTTGAAAATAAACTTTAAATAATTTATTATTAGTGTTTGTTAATTTTTAGTGGTATTAAAAATGGTATTTAATGAGTTAAAATATTTTTTTAGTAAATTATAATTTTGTTTATAAATAAGAAAATGAGAATGGTTAATTATCTTTATTTTGTTTGTAATCAATCTTAATTCTATTTATTTTTTTTTCTGTGACTTCTCTTATCTCTGTTATCTCTTATTGTTTTTTTCTATTCTAGAATCTTTTATATTTAGAGTTTTAGCAAATTATATTCTTTGAATCTCTTGTTGTTGGTGTATACCGATCTTTTCATCCTCATTTCTGATTAGTATGTTTTTTTTTTCTATTTGTGTTGTTGTTTTTTGTTTTTTGTTTTTTTTTCTTTGTTGGATTTGTATTAGAACTATAAACGTATTCTTTTTGCCCAATTTTAGTTTTTGGTACTTTTATAATTACGGGTTTTTAGAATTTTTCTTTTGCATATATCTTGATGACGAAAAAGGGAAATTTTTCTACAAAACTATGACTTAGATTAAGGTTTAGTCTTTTTTTTATGATAAATTAATTTGACCATAATTCAAAGTTGGGCTTATGTGGAAAGGTAATTCAAGTTTAGGGAGAAAAAAAAAATTACTATCGGATTGGAGAAGAACAATAATTTTTTTAATTATTTTTATTAATGATTAATCTTAAAATAAACTTTACATATTTGTGCAAAAGTTGAGACTTGAGGAGGAGAAAGTCTATTATCAAATTTACTTCCCTGTCAATCATAACCACTTGTAATTTTTTATTTTATATAAAATATATACAACTACAAAATTTGAATCATGCTATTCAAGAATACCGAAAAAGAGAATAATTAAGGTTTTAATTGCATCACAAAAAGGAGTTACGAATCAATTTATAAAAATATAAAAAAAAATGAATTAGAAAATACATGTGGATGCTTTTTGAATGAACAAAATAATATATTGGTAAAAAAAACAATAGAAAAAAGGAAGTAGTCAATGATGAGGATAATTCTAATTCTCATACCCATGATAATGAGAGGAGATCAAGAGACTAGATGATTTGATCAACATATATAAGATCCAAGTCATTGGAAGAATATTGATACAAATTTTATATATTTATCCGTAAAAATAGATTTCATTAAAAATAATTATATAGATTTTTCTAAAAATATACATTTTAGACACCTTTCTTCATCAAATTATATTCAAAGTTTCATTTTCTTTTTCATTAAAAAAAGCTAAAAAAAAAATAAACAAAATACCTTATTTTTTAAGTTTGATTTAAGTCTACCAAACTTTTTGTTCCGTACTAATATTGTCATTTTTATTATAAACTCCACTTTTTTATTGTCACTACTTTCGCGACATGAAGAAATCAGGAGTAGTGACAACTCCTCCATCAAGTTCAGCCTTTGGGTAATATGAAGAATAACAACTTGGATCTTGGCACAATGCAGGCGTTGTCTTCAGCACGTGCACAAGAACATTGACAAGAGTGATTTCTGTTGCCCTCTTTCCCTCCACATTCTCACGAATGAAATGTGTTAAAAATATTTTAATATAATTTAAAAAATAAACAATAAAAATAAAAAAATTGTTATTATTCACGTTTTTAATGGACTCTTAATTGTATGAGTTAATATTATTTATGTTTAATGAATATATTTTTATTATAATTTATTTTTGTATCTTTCTTTTCTACCTACAAATATCATCTAGATATATGAAGAGAGACACAACAAACATTAGAGTTCTATCAAAAGTGTGTTTTTTTTTATACTATCTCTTAAAACAATGATTTTTATAAGATTTTCATAAGATTCAGATATCCTTCGCTGCACTTAATCGATGTGATGGATTGTTGTATTTTAGGAGAGAAACACATATGATTTTGTTTTGCCCTTTGCATACAAACGTTTTCTCTAAGAATAATGATATGCGTGCCTCAATCCAGACTATTTATACTCCTTACCTCATTTATTGTTTATCTATTATTTATTATTGTTATAAGAATTATTGGATCTCTGATTAATATTTTTTTATTTTTATACATATCAGTATTATTATTATTGCTCTAATTATTATTATTATTATTATTATTATATTATTCATAATTTTATTATTATTCATATTATTTGATTAATCACTTTTTAACAAAGTGAACAAAAAGGTCGGAGGAAATAACATCCACTTTTATGGTGTTTTAACCTTTATACCGTGTTGCAAACAGCCAACTAAGAAAAATAATAGATTCTTTGGTTATGCTGTTTCCTACAAATTCTAATGGTTGGTTTTGGCTAAGAGCCTCATTATTTTCTATGAAATTGCTTAAACTTAATTAGTTTTTCGCTGTAATAAATGAACAAGTTGCATACTTATAAATAATGAAGTTGTAATCGTAGTATATAGTTTTTTCGTGGATGCGTGACTTTGTAATATAGTCTTAACGAGGAGATTATTTGTGTTGTAGAGGCTGTAATTTTAAAGAAAGCAAACAATTATAATATTAGTTATAAAATTATCAAAAAGTAATTAAGAAATATTTTTTAGAATTTTAAAAACTTTAAAAAATATTTTGATTTTTTTACAGTTTTAAATTTTTTATAAATGTTTAAAAAAATTATGATGTTTTTTATTGTCAAAATATTATAAAATAAGATTATATTTTGTATCGATTTTTAATTCTTAATATATTTTTTTCTTTTGTAACAATAATATCAACATTTAAAACAGGGGAAATGTGTCCTTACAGGGAGGCCATGGCCTCTCTCCCTCTTCCAATTTTTTTTTCTATATATATTTTTAATTTTAATATTTTTGATATGTTTAAAGATTTTATATATTTATCGTGTTAAATATATTTTTAATTTCTGAATTTTGATGTAAAATTAAAATTTATTCTTAACATTTGAGTTGTTTACGGTGTTTGACACGTTCCCCTTTTAATATCTGCTGAAAAACGCGTTTGATGTATGAAAAAATTAACTTAATTAGGTTAACAGTACTATATTCATTCATTTGAAGTTTGAGGATTAAAATATATCAAAGTTTCAGACAGTAACGAATTCTAATTTTGCATCAAAGTTCATAGACTAAAAACATATTTGTTTAATTAGGCAAATGGTACCACTTTCTTTTGGATGTATCAGTTTGGTACCCGCTTTTAAAAAGCTGTCAATCGAGTCCTAACTTTTTAGAAGATGTCTCAATTAAGTCCATTTTTAGAAAAAAATTATTAACGCCGTTAACTTTATATCAATACTTAATTTTGTAATCTTTTAAAAATTTAGGACTCAATTAACACTTTTTTAAAAGCGGATATCAAATTGACACATCTAAACGAAAGTGAATACCATCTGACTAATTAAACCAAACATATTTAATCTTTTATTTTTGACATCCCTAAATTTTATCTGAAGATCCACCATTGATTTCAAATATTTTTGTAGTTTTTATTATATGTATGTCTAACAGTTATAACTTTTAAAAATTTTATTTGTAGAAGTTTTTAATCACTACAGATATACATAATTAAATATACTTATCACAACCTTCTTTGATTTTGACTATGACAAATCACCACAACCTCCACCAACGTTTGTCGGAGAAATTCTCCGTTGCAGCAACCATCACAAACTACTGTCTCCATGAAGAAGACCACTTTCAAATAACACAGGCAAAGGAAAAATGGAATTCCAAAATCGGACGGGGTGCAGGTAGAATTTAAAGGGATGCAGATAGCAATTGCCCAACTAATCCCACTTGCGTCTATTCTATTGACGAAAATTTCAGGGCCAGAGGCAAGGTCATAGCCCAAAGAGGCCCAATGCAAGTATTAAGTTGACTTTTAAGCAAACCATCATTTAGCTAAGAGGCCGAGTTCACTTGTAAAACAAAGCCGTATAGTTGCTGAAGCAACTTCCTTCCAACTAGAAGCGACCTTAAACTTGAAAGGTGGCTATCACACAACTAACTAATGTACCTAACGCTCTTTTCTAAAGGTGAGAATACAACTTTCTACTTCATTACACTCATCCTCATTCCCAATATCTCATCAATTATATCTATCAAACCATTGCAAGCCCAACATAATCTGTTTCATTGCATCAGACAATTTTTTACATAAGCCAATGAAACCACGACATGCAAACAAACAAACCATTTTAAATTTAAACTAGACATATTTTTGTGTTATTATTCTTTAATTTAAATTAATAAAAGCCGGTTGCTAAAGTTTTTTATATAAAATTCCAATATCACTAAAATAAAGTACGCAACACAATCTCTGTCTATTTGGTATTGCTTTTGCTAATGCATATCCTGAATTGAAAATTGGAAATTTGAATTAACAGAAGAAATTACAATTCTGAGAGGGATAAAATGGAAAGCCAAAATTCAAAAAAGAATTATTTTTACAGGCCCCAGCCAGGAAAAGTAAACAAAATGTAGGAATGGAAAAAGGATGATAAATACCCAGAGGGATGGCGAAACAATGGTGAAAGAAGTAGTTACGTTACGTTGATGAAGCATTCCCTGACCCAGAAGAAGAGTGACTCTTACAATACTGAACACTGCTCTCATCCATTCTTTCCACCACATAATGCCCTAAATTCTCACTTGCCTCCAACAAATTCTCACTGCAAAGAAACTCACTCCCACAAACCTTTTCCACCTCGCCAGAGAAGTCATGCACAAACACATGAGTCTTAGGGTTCCCACCCTTTTTGCTCCTCGCCAGAACACCGGCGGTGAAGATCGCCGACATCCTTCCAGGGGCGTCGGGCCAGTCGCCACGTGGCCCGTCCACCAGTATGATATCCCAGTCAACCTCGTACACGTGGTTGGGAAGGTCGTTGAGTCCCAGTTTGCAGTCTGAAAACAGAAGATTCTGCACCGGCTTGCACTCGTTGGCTACCCGTTCTTTAGCAGAGGCTATGAGCTCCTTCATCTCGCTTCTCTTGGTGGTGTATTGCACGTCGTAGGCGTCGATTTCTGGGTGCAGTTCTTCGTAATATGCAGCGTAATAACGGTTTTCGTCGATGAACACGGTTCTGCCGTAGTGGTTGAGGGCTTTCCAGAGAAGGGTTTCGGACGTGAGACCGAAGATGAGTAAGTTGCACGGGGACGAGCACTTCCGGAGCACGTCGGAGATGGGTTTGAGGTCTGAGTGTGGCATGCGGTTGGTGTCGTTGGATTTTGAGGCGTAGTGGAGGAGAGTGTTGATCACGGTGGCCGGCAAAGGAGCGGTTCCGAGAGCAGAAACCGGGGCATTGGAAGAAGCAATCACGGAAGAAGTTGCGGTGGTGATGAAGGTGGATTCTCTGGTGTAAATGAGGGTGACGAGGAAAGCGAGGGTGAGGATTGATATAAAGGCTAGGAGCCATAAGCGGTTAGAGCTTCCTTGTTTTTGGATATAAGGGTGGAGAAGGATGAATTTGGTGTTGGTGTTTGTGTTCTTCATGATGATGGTTTGGAAGGAGATTCTGTGGTTTGGGAGAGAATTGGGAAAGAAGGATCGAATTTAAAGAAGTATTGGAATAGCATAAGAGAGAGTTGAAGCAATGTGTAGGGGTGGAAATGTTGAGGGTGACCTGAATTAGTAGTACCTTACATTATACATTGACCCTCCTACAAGCCTCTAGACTAGAACCGAAAACAACGTTAATGAGAACGATTTTGTTCAATTTTGTTATATTTGGTCCATCATTCTTGATGTGGTTGGTTGATATTTGTTTCACTGATTAATTAATAGATTCCTAATAGAGATAGTTTAGTTTGTGAGGAAGGTTTTGATGCAGAGGCAAAAGAGGGTTAGAGGTGTGAAGATGCAGAAGAAGGTACTGGGTTGGAGTGGTTGGAGCTAAGATGAAAGAAGCTATAGACAATAGCCGTAGCGACCCAGTAACTAATTACAAGCCAGAGGTCGCTTTTCCTTGTTGATTTAAGATTTTGTTCCTACGTAACCACCCTTTACAATATTGGTAATTTCTTAGAAAAATAGCTACCCCTGAAGGAGACAACGTACCTGCAACGATTCAATTGGTCCCCGTGAAACACATGTGATTATCAACTTTGTAGTTTGCAGTAGTTCATATACTACTGCTACAGACACGTTCCCACGATTTCAGAGTATAATAAGGCCTCCGAGTTTTCTTTCTATTACTGTGATTTGTTTTCTGATACATGTTTTTCAGCTTGCTATCTCGTTAGTCAAAATGTGAGTGTCATTGTGTCAACTACCATAGAAAACACGTTAACCACTACTTAAAAAAATTAAAACTTTCAAATTATACAGTCAAGTAGCTTTTCCTGATTTTGTGCCTTTCTTTTTGTTATGAATATCAGATTTTCTTTCATACTTATATGTAGATGTGTAGATATAGACAATATAATAGCAACCAGAAAGTCCTGTGAATTATTTTCCTCAACTTGAATAGCATTTTAAAAAAATATAATCAAAATGTTGGAACTTTTGTTAGGCTGGTGAAAAAGAAAGTCCGTAATTTAATAATGAATGCAACTAATAAGAACACATAATGTGTTACTATATAACTCTAGACAAGTGAACAAATTAAATATGTTTTGGTAAATGTAAAATTAGTGAATTTAGTTATTTTTTATTTTATGAAGTTTGAATTATTCTATTTATTTTTTATAAAACATATTAATTTTAATTTCTGTAAAATATTTTTCTTTGTTTTTAATTCTTCCAAAATTTCAAATCATTGTCTTTAATTAGTCTCTAACATTTATTTTATAATTTTAGTAACTTTATAGTGTGTTACGTATTGTTATGATATTACAACACTAATATGCTTAACTTTGAATTTTTTTTTTTCGGAACAAATAATTAACTAGTATCATACAATATCAAGAATAGAGAGGACGATTTCAATTTTCCAAGGATAAAAACATAAAATATTTTACAAAACTAAAAGTCAATCAAAAATTAAAAAATATATTTGAAGCCCTAAGCTGCAGCAGTGAGTTTTAGTTGGGCCAAAACATGAAATGGATCAATCTGTACATAAATAACACTTGGGAAAACGGAGTTCCAAATTGACAAGCTCATCCTCAATAACTCTATTTGACTCATACTTCCCATATATAGAAGAAGAAAAAATTAGGACATGGCGTGGGAACATCCTATTGTGTGATCAAATATTCAAAAGAAACAGTGTCGTATTTTTGAAACATTTAGTTATAATCTGCTCTGTTTCAGAAATGGAAGTAATGGCCTGACACTTGCTAAGAGTGGATCACCTGTGAGCCTTTTTTTAATCAAAGTGCTTATTCTCTTTTTCTTAAAAAGAGAAACTTCTTTGAATGACAAATGTTTGTCAAAATGCCTTTGGCCTAACTGATCATTATGGCATACCCTTTGGTGCATGAAATTAACAGTGACATGATATTGGTGGGGTGTGTACCCTGTTTTGACTCAAGTAGTTATCTGGGTTGGCCATTCAAATTGTGGGAAAAAGAAGAGAAAAAGAGAGAAACAAGAAGGGACCTCCACGTGATACAAATTTACAAAAGGTTGGCACATATTCCAAAAGGTTGCACTCATTGGCACTCTGAAACATGAAAAGAAGATTCATTCTTTCAGAAACCTACCATTGCTTGCATCTTATAGCTCTTCAAAGTCGATGAGAATACTTCTCGAATTGAAATCTTTCACAGGGAATCCAAACATCCACTGTTTCAGCAAAGCACGTGGATTTCCCAAGTTGTGGCTCGAGAATGCCATCAGATGTTTGGAGTATTTTAATATAAATATGTTTTGCATGAAATAGATTCTAATTACTTTGAAGAAGTTGAAGGTAAGGCAAAGATTCATCTGCACATCCATTTTCAAATCTCAAATGTCATAATTTAGTTTTTAATTTAATTAGCATTTAAGAGATAATTAAATTATGTAAGATAGATATAAAATTAAAGATAACTGTATATTATATATATATATATATATATATATATATAATTCTTATATTTTATTTTATAATTTAGATATTTTTAATAATATTTAATAAAGGAAAAGAAATTTTATTTTTTACTATTTTTCCTTTTACTAATACTCTTTACCGAGACGCTGCTGGTGGAAACATATTGATGGTATGGATATATAGTGATTATAATTGGTCTTTCTAGAATGATTGATGCATTTGAGGGCATACAAAATTAAAGACAGAAAAACATATCCCTTAAAATGTCACACCATTATTAATTTTTAATACTAGTCGTATTCCAACTCGTTGTCGAAAAGACTATTATAATCGTTTGAGATATTTGACGCTTCTATTTATTTAATTTAATGTAAGTTTTTTAATTAATATAATGTAAAATAACAACATATCAAAATAAAATATAAAGACTCTTAAATTCACAAAGTCCATTTTATCATATATTTGCAATAGTTTTGTTATGGCTACCACGAATAAATAACTTTTACCATAGTTAATAAAATAACCTAAGAAGAACACATCAAGGGAAAGGAAGATGATGAATTTAAGTGGATTAGAGGGTGAAGTTTGTGTTCTTCACTTTAAGGCTTTTTATGGGATGAATGATTTGAGAGGGGGAAGAGATTGGAATGATTAGAGGGTGAAGTTGGTATTGTCTTGTTTTTTAGGGAATTTTTTGAAGTGATTTTGGAGTGGATTAGAAAGTAAAGTTTGTGACTGAATTGACTAATATGACATATTAAAAAAAATTAATAGATAAAAAAGTTATATTACTAAAATGCCCCTATTGTTAAAAAATGAATTAAATTTACTTTTATAAATTTTATTGAATGATTGAAATTATAAAAAATGAATAATACAATATATTTGGTATGAAAATATATGTAAGGTGGAAAATAATTTATTTACATGGAGATTTTATTTTATTTTTAATAGTAATTTTAGAAGTAATAAATTTTTATTATAACCATAATAAAATTTTATTTGTGTTAATAATTTTTATTATGTTGTTTTCATAATAAGGATAAATGAATAAATGTGCAAGAAAATCGAAATATGAGATAGTAATTTCGTAAATTGAAATGTAATCAGTTGCTAATCATCGCTAGACATCACCTTCTATCACCCTCAAAAGAGCAAAGTAATCACTTGCTAATTCTCTCTTCCCGTAAAACATGAATAGTAAATCCTTCCAAAAGAACAATGTAAGGGATTTAGAGGTGAGAGTGAGAGGATTTATATGTAAAATTTGTGAAAATTTTTGAGTGATTTGATGGATGTGATAGATTAAGAATTAAGTTTAATAAAAAGAAAAACAAGATTACCAAATTACCCTTAATTTTAAAAGTAATTTAAAATTATAATTAGATGAGTTAGATTTATTTTAGAAAAAATATATTAAAATGAATAAATTAAAAAAAATATTTTAATAAAAAATAAAAAAATAATTACAATAATAATTACTTTTTAAACTTGTTTTAATAACAATTTTGAAATTTTCGGTATTAATAATTTTTGTAAACATAATTTTAAAAATCATATTTTTACATTAATATCATAACTAAACTGAAAAAATAAACTAAGGATATAAATGTAATCTGTCTAATATCTCCTTAAATCATCGCATAGGAGAGTGATTATAAAATAGAGGAATCTCCCTCTTCCTTCCGTTCCCCCTCCCTCAAATCCGCAGAAGTGAACAACTACATCACCTTCAAATCATTTCTCTCACTTTCTTGTGAACAGTAAATTTGTCAAAAAGAAACACAGTATAAGAAATTTAGAAGTGATAGTGGTTGAATTTATAAGTAAAATTCGTAAAAGTTTGTGAGTGATTTGATGTAAGTGATACATTAAGAATTAAGTTTAATAGAAAAAAAACAAGATTACCAAATTGTCCTTAATTTTAAAAGTAATATATAATTATAATTAGATGAGATAGATTTATTTTAGAAAAAAAAATATTAAAATGAATAAATTAAAATAACATATTTTAATAAAAACATATTTATTAAAAAATTAAAATAATAATTAGTTTTTAAACTTTTCTTAATAACAATTTTAAAATTTTCGGTATTAATTATTTTTGTAAACGTAATTCTAAAAGCCATGTTTACAATATTATCATAATTGAATTGAAAAAATAAACTAAGGACATAAATATAATATGCCTGATATCCCCTTAAATCATCGCATAGGAGAGAGGATTAGAAAATAGAGAAAATTCAATCTTCCTTCTTTTCCCACTCCCTCAAATCCGCATAAGTGAACAACTAGATCACCTTCAAATCATTTCTCTCACTTTCCTGTGAACAATAAATTTATACAAAAAAAAAAATAGTGTAAGGAATTTAGAGGTGAGAATGAGTGAATTTATAATTAATTGTTTAAAGTGTCGCCCAATGCTAGTTATTTATTTCATAAAAAAAATTAATTACACATGGCTCGTTGTTTGCTATTTTTAACGCCATCCAGAAATAGGGATAAAACAATGATTTTGAAAGTGCATGATGAATCAATCAGTGACAAAGTTTCAACCATGAACCATTTCCAAATTAGAGTCAAACTTTAGGGAGTAAAAATATTTTTCCCTTAAATAGACAAGTAGTACATTGTGTAATTGGAGACAAATAGAAATAAACAAATAAATAGGATCAGTGTGTAATTAGACATGAATATAAATAAATAAATAAATAAATAGGACCAATGCATAAATAAATATATATAAATTAATAAATAAATAGAGTAGTATGTAATTAAATAAAAATATAAAAAATAAATAGGACCTATGTATAAAATAAATAAATAGAATTTGTGTGTGAATAATTAAAGATGAATATAAATATAAATGTATAGACCGAAGATATATAAATATAAATAAATAAAACCAATGAATAATTAAAGATGAATATAAATGAATAAATAAATAATTTAGAAATACATATAAATAAATACAATCACTTTAAATTGTATTGAACTAAAGTTGTCACATTGGCACGACATTGGCACGACTTTAGCATTAAATTAAAATCATATCACCTTGACATGATTTTTTTACAATAAAGTCATATAATCTTGACACAACTCATCAATTCATGTAATTCTTTTAAAAATTGTTCATTTTAGTAAATTGAATAAAAAGAAAATTCTTAATTTAGTTGGAAAAATAATTAAATATATTTTTGGTCCATCTATATTTAGTGAAGATCGGAATTAATCAATTTTTAAAACTTTATCTAATTTAATCTTCCAACTTTAAAACTATGTGGATTTAAGCAAAACATTTTTCTCATTTCTTATATCTTCTTTCTTTCCCTCTCTCCTTCTTTTATTCTTGTTTTCTCTTATATTTCTCCCCTTCTTACTGTAAAAATTTCTTACTTTCCCATACGTATAAGTAAATTGATGAAGCAAATATTCATTTTTTTTCTCCTCTTTATCTTGTAAGTTATGAAGAAGAAATTTTTGTCTATTCTTTTATTTCATATCTTAAAAAATAAGGATATATTAGTGTGTATATATATATATATATATATATATATATATATATATATATATATATTAT